>CEOK01116214.1_pt1 | contig 11166 bp, 11 predicted proteins | sample 427001 | NCBI WGS metagenome assembly CEOK01 (sample SAMEA2591108, study PRJEB7988) | marine metagenome | isolation source: saline water (ENVO:00002010), including | reverse complement strand
GAATGCATCATAATAACTCTTTGGTAATGGAACTTTATAATCTTCCCTTTTGAAACCAAGGTCATCATCGGCTAACATTTTTACTATATTCGGTATGTCACCCTTTCTTGCCTTTCTAAATATTAACTCCTTATTGTAACTTTGTTCCATCAAACTTTTTTACCTACTGCTGTAAAAGCAATCTTAAATAACGCTACTATTCTCTTGTTTATCATGCTATTCTAAACTACTTTACACTTTTTCCTACAAATTTTTTTATCAAGCAATTTACAAAACTGAATTTACTTGAAGTTCATACATTAAACCCTATTAGATACTAAATATCTCTACTTTAACTGAATCCCTTTTATTGATAAATTTATTCCATAGGTTTTTCCCACATTAGTTATAGTATATTTGTATGTCAAATTAATCCCAAATTAAATTCCTTAGCATTATAAGTTTGAAAATGACTATGTGCTAAACAATATTCTGATTCACAAAACAAATTATTTTAGCATGAAATTATTTCAAACAATTGAGGAAAGAAGATCAATTTTTCCTAAACAATTCAATAATAGACCTATTAAAAATAAAGATTTAAAACTTATTCTTAAAGCAGGTAATTTCGCACCAACCCACAAAAAAACTGAACCATGGAGATTTAAAGTTTTACAAAATGTTTTCAAAAATGAGTTTGGTAAATTCTTGTCTGAAAAATACAAAACTACAACAACAAAATTCTCTGAATATAAATATGAAAATATAAATAATAATATAAAAAGGTCATCTGTAATAATTTTGATATGTATGCAAAGAGATCCTTTGAATTCGATTCCAGAATGGGAGGAAATAGCGTCAGTTTCCATGGCCGTTCAAAATATGTGGCTAATGTCAACTGAATTGAATATTGGTTCATATTGGAGTTCTTCAAAACTTATTAATTATGTTCATGAATTTATTAAACTTAAAAAAGGTGAAAAGTGCTTAGGTATTTATTATATGGGATATTATGATAATAAGGTAGAAAGGCGTATACCAGGTTCATATCAAGACAAAGTTTCCTGGTTTAAATAAATTTCATAAAGCTAATTATATTAAACTTTAACAATAGGGATACAATATCTTAGAGATTTTTTAATTTTTTGATATTTAACTAAGAAAAATGAAAAATTTTGTGTGTTAAGCATAGTTATAATTAATCTTTTAAAATTAAAATCATATTTATTTTTTTTTATCTTTAATGGCATTTAAATTTATAGAACAAACAATATTAAAATGAGAAAACTAATTTTTGTCTTTGCACTACTGGGCTTTATGGCAACTACTAGAGCAGCAGTATTAACTATTAATACAGTGACAACAGAAACCGCAACATTTCAAGATGAGGAAGCTCCTGCGCAATCTGCTTCATTTACACAAGAACTAAAAAAACGCTTTATTGAGGGAGGACCGGGTTTCATGGGAATCGTCTTAATATGTTTGATACTTGGGCTGGCAATATCGATTGAACGCATAATTTTTCTTAATCTAGCTACCACTAATACAAAAAAATTAACCGATGGAGTAGAAGAAGCACTTTCATCAGGAGGAGTTGACGCTGCAAAAGAATTTTGTAGAAATACTAAGGGACCAGTTGCGTCAATCTTTTATCAGGGACTTGATCGAATGGATGAAGGAGTAGAAAGCGCTGAAAAAGCAGTCGTCGCATATGGAGGTGTTCAAATGGGGCAATTAGAAAAAAATGTTTCATGGATTTCTTTGTTTATAGCGTTAGCACCTATGCTTGGCTTTATGGGTACTGTAATTGGAATGATTCAGGCATTTGACAAAATTGAAGCTGCTGGTGACATGCAGCCTTCACTTGTGGCAGGAGGTATTAAAGTAGCACTCTTAACTACTGTATTTGGATTAATTGTTGCTATTATTCTTCAAGTTTTTTACAATTATATTGTTGCTAAAATTGATAGTATTGTAAACGACATGGAAGATGCTTCTATTACCTTAATCGATGTTTTAGTAGCTCAAAAAAAATAAAAAAAAATTAAATGAATTTACAGACCATCGTTAAAATTGTAAGTGCAGTTTTTGGATTACTTGGAGTAGTTTTTCTTTTTAGGATTATTGGGGCAGGAGATGAAGAGATTAAAATGGCTGCGAGCTCTGGAGACTTTGCAACAGTTTCTCCTCTTGTATCACTAGCAATAGCTATACTCTCTATAACAGTATCGATAACTTTAGTGTTTTCAATATTAAACCTCACATCTAGCTCTAAAAAGTTAAAAAAGTCACTAATTTTCATAGGATGTTTTATTGTAGTGACAATTATAGCTTATGCTGCTTCAGATGGGGTAGAGACTCCCATGAAGGATGGAGAGGTATTATCTGCCTCTGGTTCTCGATGGGTTGGAACGGGTCTAAGAATGTTTTACATTCTTGCAACGCTTGCAATTTTGTCCATGCTTCTTTCGGGGGCAAAGAAAATTTTAAAAAAATAATTATTAATGGCTAAAAGATCTGCACCTGAAGTAAATGCTGGTTCTATGGCAGACATAGCATTTCTTCTTTTGATTTTCTTTTTGGTTACGACAACCATTGAAACTGATAGTGGTTTAAACAGGAAATTACCCCCAATGGAAGATCAAGTTGATCCTCCTATAATAAGAGAAAAAAATATTTTTACTGTCCTTGTTAGTAAAAACGACCAGCTTTTAGTTGAGGAAGAGCTTGTTGATATTGCTGATTTAAGATCCCTTGCTATAGCCTTCTTAGACAATGGTGGAGGTGTTGGAGATGAGGCCTGTGACTATTGTCAAGGTGAACGTAACGAGTCATCCTCTGATAATCCTGATAAAGCGATAATATCTTTAAAAAACGACAGGGAGACTTCTTACAAAGTTTATATTGCAGTTCAAAACGAGTTAGTAGCTGCTTATAATGATTTAAGAAACCGCGAATTTGAAAGATTATTTGGGGCTGATTTAGGAATAAATTTTGTAGAAGCACAAAAACAATATGATGACCCTAGGACAAGTTCAGAAAGACAAGTGAAGCTTAAGCCTAAACTAGATCAAGTAAAAATTATGTACCCTCAAAAACTATCGGAAGCAGAATCAACTAAACTTAATTAAATAATTATAAAATGTCGAAATTCAAAAAGAAAAAGGGAGGGGATTTACCTGCTATTTCAACAGCATCACTTCCTGATATAGTCTTTATGTTACTTTTCTTTTTTATGGTTGCCACAGTAATGCGTGACAGCACTTTGATGGTTGCAAATAAGTTACCTGCAGCTGACAAGATACAAAAGCTTGACAAAAAAGATCGTGTTATGTATATATACGCCGGCAAACCTTCATCAAGGTATCAAGATAAATACGGTTCAAGTGCAAGGATTCAACTAAATGATAAATTTGCTTCCGTTGATGAAGTTGGTGCTTTTATTCTTGCCGAACGTGCTTCCAAAAGACAAGAATTACAAAATGTTTTAACAACTGCCTTAAAGGTAGACAGTGATACCAAAATGGGACTAATCCAAGACATAAAACAAGAGCTTCGAAAAGTTCAAGCGTTGAAAATAAATTATACAACTAGAGTTGGTGACTATACCCAAAATTTGAATTAACAGTCTGAGCAAATTTCTAATTTACTGTACAAGTACCTTTCATAGGTACTTTTTTATTTTAAAGTGAAATTAAACTATAAACTCTTAAGGAAATATATATCTTTTGGTCTATTATCAATACCATTTATATTCCCTTATTTACTTCAAAGTCAAAAGACAGATCAGCGATCAGATTCAATTTTTTACAGAGAAGATCAGCTATACTTTGGTACATCGTTAATGTTATTAAGGACTAATCAAGATGATTTTAAAACAAGAGGTTTATCACGTCATTTTCAATTAGGTTTGATCCGTGACATCCCATTAAGTGTGTCAGGTAAATTATCTTCAGGTTTGGGTTTAGGAATTAGTTTTGAAAAATTTACAACAAATTTAATTCCAAAAGAAAACGGTATGTACTCTTTTGATTTGGATAAAAACATTAATAATTCTTTCTCTTTATCTGTCAAATCTTTTGAAATCCCTATTTCAATTAGATGGAGAAATTCATCAAATTTAGATTATGCTTTTTGGAGGGTTTATGGGGGCATTAAAATTAATTGGAACTTCCAAATTAGAGCTACTGAAAATTTAAATTTTGAAACAATCAATCAAGATATAAATATATTTGGGACAAATGCTTTTGTAAGTTTTGGTTTTAATACTTGGAATTTCTATTTTTCATACCCATTAACGCCTGTTTTTAATTCTAACAATATGAATCCAGATAGCCCTTCGATTAGAATAAAACCCATAAAACTGGGATTGATTTTTTTCGTTTTATAATATAGCTTAAAGCTCTTTTCTTAGTCTTGCAACTGGAATTTCAAGCTGCTCTCTGTATTTTGCGACCGTTCTCCTTGCTATAATATAGCCCTTTTTTTTCATCATCGCTGAAAGTATTTGATCTGTTAGTGGTTTTTTTTTGTTTTCATTAATTATGAATTGTTCAAGTATTTTTTTTATTTCTATTGATGATACATCTTCACCTTCTCTATTTTTTAATCCCTCTGAAAAAAAAGTTTTTAATAATTTTGATCCATAAGGTGTATCAATATATTTACTATTTGCTACTCTTGATATTGTTGAAATATCCATATTAACTTTATCTGCAATATCTTTAAGAATCATAGGTTTAAGTTTTTTTTCGTCTCCACTTATAAAATATTCTCTTTGATGGTCAAGTATTGCATTAATTGTTAAAGTTAAAGTCTGGTATCTCTGCCTAATAGCATCGATAAACCATTGGGCTGAATCTAATTTTTGTTTAATAAATTGAACAGCATCTTTATTTGATTTAGACTTTGTTTCTGAGTATCCAGAAAGCATCTCTTTGTAAGTATTTGAAACTCTTAGTTGTGGTTCATTTCTTTTGTTTAGCCTTACGTATAAATTTCCATCCTCAATAGTTAAAATAAAATCAGGAACTATTTGAGTATTTTGATTATTTAAAGTTAGTGCTCCCCCAGGCTTTGGATTCAACTTACTTATTAAATCTAGAGTTATTTTCAATGTTTCTTTATCAATGCCAAGCCTCTCTTGCAGTTTTTTATAATGCTTATGACTAAATTCATTAAAATGATTTTTAATAATTTTTAATCCATAGTTTACTTCGGGTCTATTGATATCCTTTTTTTCTAATTGAAGTTCAAGGCACTCCTGAAGTGATCGAGCTCCAACTCCAACAGGATCTAAAGATTGCACCGATTTTATTATTTTTTCTACAAGTAATTTGTCCACAAAAAGATTTTGAGTGAATGCTAAATCATCAACTAGCTCCTCATTACTCCTTCTTAAATACCCACTTTCATCAATGCTGCCAATTATAAATTCAGCAATTTGTATTTCAGTATCTGATAAAATTAAGTTAACTATTTGCTGAGACAAGTGTTGATGAAATGTTATTCCTCCTGAAAAAGGAATAGTTTGATCTTCGTCGTTGTTTAAATAATTATTTGCATAAAGCTTGTATGTTGGCATTTCATCATCGCTTAAATATTGATCTATATCTATTTCATCTGCAGTAATTTTTTCAGTTTCGTTAAGTTCAACCTCTGAAACTTCACTATTTAAATGCTCTTTTCCACTTTCTAAAGCTGGATTTTCAGCAATTTCTGATTCAACTTTTTGTTCCAACTCCAAAGTAGAAAGTTGGATCATCTTCATCAATTGAATCTGCTGAGGAGATAATTTTTGTGAAAGTTTTATTTGAAGATTTTGTTTTAGCATATGCAACTAATACATCTTTGTAAAGATATACAATTTCGTATACATCCACTAAAATGAAGCATTCTGAGGTGTTCTTGGGAAAGGAATTACATCTCTAATGTTATTCATACCCGTAACAAATTGGACTAATCTTTCAAAGCCTAATCCAAATCCACTATGTGGTACACTTCCAAACCTTCTTAGATCCAAGTACCACCACAACTCTTCACGATTAATTTTCATCTCAGTAATACGCTCTTCTAATATATTAAGGCGCTCTTCTCTTTGGGAGCCACCGACTATTTCACCAATTCCAGGGAAAAGTATATCCATTGCTCTTACTGTTTTATTATCGTCATTTCTGCGCATATAAAATGCTTTAATATTGATGGGATAATTAAAAATTATCACAGGGCATTTAAAATGTTTTTCAACTAAATATCTTTCATGCTCGCTTTGTAAATCTGAACCCCATTCATTTATTGGGAATTTGAATCTTTTCTTTTTGTTTGGCTTTGAATTTTTAAGAATATTAAAGGCCTCGTCATAGCTAATTCTCACAAAATTATTTTCAACTACAAATTTAATTTTCTCTAAAAGACTCATTTGGTTTCTTTCTGAAACAGGCTTACTTTGATCTTCCTTTTTTTGACGTTCATTTAAAAATTCTAGGTCATTGAGACAATGAAATAAAATATCTTTTAATACGCTTGTTATAAATTTTTCAGCTAAATCCATATTATCATTAAGATCATAGAATGCCATTTCTGGTTCTATCATCCAAAATTCTGCAAGATGTCTTGTAGTATTTGAGTTTTCTGCACGAAAAGTAGGCCCAAATGTATAAACCTCACCAAGTCCAAGAGCATAAGCTTCGGCTTCCAATTGACCAGAGACCGTTAGATTTGTTTCTTTCCCAAAAAAGTCTTTTTTAAAATCTACATTTCCTAAATTATTAAAAGGAGTTTTTTTTAAATCTAATGTGCTTACACGGAACATCTCACCAGCGCCTTCTGCATCGCTTCCAGTTATTATTGGAGTATTTATATAGTAAAACCCATTTTCCTGAAAGAATTTGTGAATGTGAAATGAAAGAGAAGACCGAATTCTCATAACAGAAGCAAAAGTAGATGTTCTGATTCTTAGATGCGCTTTTTCCCTTAAATACTCTAAGCTATGTTTTTTGGGCTGGATAGGATATTTTTCAGGATCGCAATCACCTATTATATCCAATTTATTCACATTTAATTCAACCTTTTGTCCACTTCCTAGGCTTTTTATTAGTAAACCCTCTATATGCAGTGCCGCTCCAGTAGTAATATGTTTAAGTTTAAATTCATCTAAAGTTTCAAAATCAATTACACATTGAAGATTTTCTACAGATGAGCCATCATTTAAAGCAATAAACCTGTTTGCTCTAAAAGTTCTTACCCATCCCCTAACAGAATAAATCAAATTTCTTTTAGCTGACTCGTTTAGAAGATTTTTAATTTTAACTGCTTTCATCTCACATTTATATCTATATAATGCGACACAAATATAAGTTTATTTGATAAAGTTAAAACAAGACCCTTCTCTAGAATTACTAATCAAGAATTTCAAGTTTTGGTTCTTTTAATACTTTTTCGTTACTGATCGAATCTTCAAGTGAAATGAGCAATGACGGAAGTAAAATTAGATTAGCTAGCATTGCCATCATTAATGTAACAGCTACCAGACCTCCTAGAGCTTGCGTTCCTCCAAAATTAGATGACATAAATATTGAAAATCCGAAAAATAATACGACAGAAGTATAAAACATACTTATTCCCGTTTCTCTTAAAGCAGCAAAAATGGCTTTATTTATTTTCCAACCATTCGATATCAATTCTTGACGATACTTAGCTAAAAAATGTATTGTGTCATCAACAGATATTCCAAAAGCAATACTAAAGACTAATATTGTTGAGGGCTTTAATGGAATTCCAGTAAAGCCCATTACACCTGCGGTTATTATTAATGGAAGTAGATTTGGGATTAATGAAATTAAGATCATTTTAAAAGATCTAAACAAAAAAGCCATAAAAATAGCTATCAGTAGAATAGCTAGACTAAGTGAAAGGACAAGATTATTTATTAAATATTTTGTGCCTTCTAAAAATAGAAGCGATTTACCTGTAATTTTAACACCATAACGATCTTTAGGGAAAATTTTCTCAATAAGTGCATTCAATTCAGAACGAATTTTCTCCATTCTTGAGGTTTTAATATCTTTCATATAAGTTGTTATTCTACCAAATTGGCCTGTAGAATCTACATATCCCTCAATTAATTTGTTTTCATTTTTTGATTTGTTTAGGTATGGATAAATAAAACTATTTTCTTGTGAAGTTGGGAGAGCAAAATAATTAGGATTCCCATTATAATAGGCTTGTTTTGCAAATTTAATTAGGTTGACTGCTGAAATTGGGGGAGCCAATTCAGGAATTTCGTCTATTGTTGAATGCAGCTCGTTCATCCTTCTCAATGTTGCAGGTTTAATAATACCTTTCTCTCTTTTACTATCAACCCAAATTTCTAGGGGAACTATTCCATTAAACACTTCATCAAAAAATAAAATATCTTTAAAAAAATCTGCTTTCTTGGGCATATCCTCAATAAGACTTCCAGAAATTTTAATTTGATAAATACCGGTTATTCCTATTATTAGACCTAAGAGTGAAATTAAGTATACGTTTACTCTTTTTTTTCTAACAGTTTTTTCCATCCATGAAACAAAAAAATCAACGGTTTTATTCTTTAAATGTCTTAGATGTTTTTTGTTTGGCACGGCCATAAAGCTATATGCAATAGGAATAATTAAAAGAGATAGAAGAAAAATTGCAATAATATTTATAGACGCTACCACACCAAATTCTTTTAAAATTTTTGAATTAGTAAGAATAAAGGTTGCAAAGCCAGATGCTGTTGTAAGGTTCGTCATTAAGGTCGCATTTCCAATTTTTGCAATCATTCTTTGTAAAGACTTTGCTTGATTTTTATGCTTTGCAATTTCTTGTTGATATTTATTAATTAAAAAGATACAATTAGGGACTCCAATTACAATTATAAGTGGAGGTATTAATGCTGTAAGAACTGTAATTTCATATCTTAACCATCCTAATATTCCAAATGCCCACATTACTCCTATGCCAACAACAAATAATGATATTAATGTTGCTCGAAATGAGCGAAAAAACAAAAAGAAAATTATGGATGTTATTAATGTAGCTCCTAGTACAAAAAGTCCAATTTCATCTACAATATTTTGAGCATTTAATGTTCTTATATAGGGCATCCCAGAAATGTATATTTCAGTATTTAACTTTTTTTCATATTCTTTAATTAATGGGATAAAAGTGTCAAAAATAAAATCTCTTCTTTCAGCTGTATTAACAACTTTAGGATCCATATAAATTATAGAACGAATTGTACTCGTGTTTTCGTCGTATAATAAGTTTTTGTAAAATGGTAGCTCTAGAAAAAGTTTTTCTTTGAATTTTTTAGGATTTTTTGCTTCAATGGGAAATTGTTTTGAAACCTCTTTGAAAACAAAACTTTTATCTTTTTTATTCTTTTTAAGATCTTTGATATTTTCAGTTGATAGGACAAAATTAATTTCCTTAAACTCTTCAATTCTTTTGTTAAGATTTTTCCAAGGATTTCGTTTATTAGGTACATAAAATTCATTGTCTTGAAAGGCTATTACCAAAACGTTACCTTCCTCGCCAAATATGTTTGTGAAGGATTTGTAGATAATATTTTCTGGGTGTTTGTCAGGTAAAAGATTTGCTTCAGTATAAGTAAATTGCATGAATTTCCATTGCGAAGACCAATAAATGGTAGCGATTGTCAAAGCCAATAAGATTAGGATACGATTTCTAAGAATGAATCTAGCAACTAAACCCCAGAAATTCCATTGTTTTTTTTTCTTCATGCAAGCCTACAAGCTATCATTTTTTTTCAAATTGTTAAAATTTCCTTTTCTTTTAAACTAAAAATTTCGTCTGTTTTAGAAATAAATTCGTCAGTCAATATTTGAATGTCAATTTCATAGTTTTTTTGAATATCTTCCGAGGTTTCAGACTTTTTTATTTCAGTATTCGCTTCTTTTCTCGCAGATCTAATTGAGATTTTAGCATTTTCGGTCTCAGATTTAGCAATTTTTACTAGTTCTTTTCTTCTTTCTTCTGTTAAAGCAGGAATGTTTATAATTATAGACTCGCCGTTATTCATTGGATTGAAACCAATATTAGCCATCATAATAGCATTTTCAACATCAACTAAAATTGATTTGTCCCATGGTTGAATTACTAAAGTTTTACTGTCAGGTGTATTAATGTTTGCAACTTGCGAAATTGCCGTTGGTGTTCCATAATATTCAACTTTAACACCACTAAGCATTATAGGATTTGCTTTACCAGCTCGTATATTTAGCATTTCCTTTTCTAAATGTCTCAATGCCAAATCCATACTTTCTTTTGCAGATTCAATTATAATTTGCATTAATTCTTCCATTTCATAAAATTTATAAATTCACTCTTGTCCCGATATTTTCACCCTTTACTACCTTATATAAGTTTTCAGGAGTATTAATATCAAAAACAATTATTGGCAATTTATTTTCTTGGCTCAGTGTGAATGCCGTAGTGTCCATAACTTTGATTCCTTTTTTCAAAACTTCATCAAAAGATAAATTATCAAACTTTGTTGCTTCAATATTTTTTTCAGGATCTTTATTATAAATCCCATCTACTCTTGTTCCTTTTAAAATTACGTCCGCGTTAATTTCAATTGCCCTTAGAACTGCTGCAGAGTCTGTAGTAAAGAAGGGGTTTCCTGTTCCTGAACCAAAAATTACAACTCTTCCTTTCTCTAAATGCCGTGTTGCCTTTCTTTTTATGAAAGGTTCAGCAATGGCTTCAATTTTTATTGCAGTTTGTAAGCGGGTAGGGACATTATTATTTTCAAGAGCACCTTGCAATGCCAAACCATTTATTACTGTAGCTAGCATTCCCATATAGTCTGCTTGAACTCGATCCATACCTTTGCTTGAACCTGAAACTCCTCTAAATATATTACCTCCACCGATAACTATTGCTATTTCAGTTCCTTTATCAAAAACTTTTTTAATTTCTTTAGCGTAATTGTCAATGCGCTTTGGGTCAATACCATGGTTTTGGCTACCCATGAGTGCTTCACCACTCAGTTTTAATAAAATTCTGTGGTATTTCATTTAGAACATGGTTATAACAAATATAAAGATTAAAGAAGAAATTTTTTGTAATTGTTAAATACAATCTTCGGTAAAAAAAATTAAAACATGATATTTAAATAGTTATCGCTTTTAGACTCAT
>CEOK01025282.1_pt1 | contig 11174 bp, 10 predicted proteins | sample 427001 | NCBI WGS metagenome assembly CEOK01 (sample SAMEA2591108, study PRJEB7988) | marine metagenome | isolation source: saline water (ENVO:00002010), including | reverse complement strand
ACAATCGGTTGTTCATGGATACGTCATCGTTGAAAATAGAGTTTTTGTTTACAAACAATCTTTGGTTAAAAGAAGCATCTTCTTCTATAAATAATCGGCCATTTAATGAAATATCTTCTGTTACTATCAAAGAATAATTTGTTGTTTCTATATTTGTAATGTATTCTGAATTGAATTTTGTTAAGTTTACGTTTCCTATTACATTCAATACACCTTCCACTGTTAAATCATTATTCAATGACACATCTCCATTTACATCTAAACGAGTGTTCATAGATACGTCATCGTTGAAAATAGAGTTTTCGTTTACAAACAACCTTTTGTTTAATGATACATCTTCTGTAACAAATAATCTTTTTGATAAAACAGTATCTTTTTCCATATTGGTTGTTTCTTGTATTACAACATTACTTGCAACAAAAAGTCTTGAATTTATTGTAACATCGCCTTGAAAAAGACTGTTTTGTCCAACATATAATCTTCCATCTAACGATTCTATATTACCACTCACAATTATGTTTCCGCACACATCAGCAACGCTATTGTTATCACGATTAAAAATATACGGAAAATATGAGTATTGAATTTTACTCAACCCTAAAATATCTTCAGAATCGTTTGTAGAATTAGAAGATAACGTGATTACATCAGATATTATAAAGGTATTGTCATCAGTCATATCAATAGAACGTAATTGATTTTCACTACCAGTTAAGCGATCTGCCATACCATTTGTATTCAATATAGAGTTTGGTACTGCCTTCCAATATTCGCTATATGGACCTTGTGTAGTATAAACAAAAGTTCCATTATCTCCTACTGCTACAATATTACTTGCATCCTTAACATAAACATCTCTTAAAATTAAACCACTTCCGAGAGTTGTACTTGATAAAGTAATATGTGTCCAATTTGTACCATCTTCTACATAAGAGATCACGTTGTTTCCTACTGCCACCACAAAATTATTAGATACACCATCCACACCATAATATTGACTTGAAGAAGTGATGTTGATTGATGTGTCTGTTGAAATTGTATACCTGGACAACCCATTTCCTGCAAGATATAAATAGTCTGTACTTACAAAACCTGCAGATATGTCATACGAAAGCCCACTACTTACCTGCACTATATCTTCAAATGGGATGGATGGGGGGTTCGTGGTAATTTCTGTATCCAATACATTCGTACTTACATCAAAATATAACATCTTTTTAGTTGCAGTATCTTCTGGTTTGTAGAAAGGTAAATATACTCTTAAATTAGAACTTGAACCACTTGCTATAACTAAAGCAATCATATAGTAGCGGACTTCGTCATCATTATTAAGATTTGTACTATCGCGCAGTTCTATTTTACCCCAATTTTCACCTCCACTGTTTGTATAGTATATAGCCGTATTTGCTGCAATAAACCCATACAAATTATCATACATGTAAGCTGTGTTAAAATCTTTAAAAAAATCATCTAAGTCCGCATTTAAATATAAATCTGATTTGTTCCATGTTGCTCCACCGTCTTTTGTATACAATATTTGTTGATTAAAATCATTCTCTATTAATGAAATAGGAGTACCGCAGACAATACCACATAAAGGATGCGTCTTTGAAAAAGAGACACTTTTAAATTCGTAATTCTCTTTTACAACTGTATTTATTTCTCCATTCGTTAAACGTAACGGTCCATTCATATTTACTACATATTGTTCAGTTATAGGTTGATGTGTGTTTATTCCAAGGGTTGATTTAAATTTACTTTTGTTTGTACTTTCTACAATCATTTCATTTACAATTAAATTTCCAGATAGATCATTTACACCAATCACATTCATGGAACGTGCAGTGTCTGAAGGATACAATCCACCCCCATAAGCACTACCCTGTAAACTTGTTGCCGGAACTAATCGCATAAACGTATTAGAACTGGGATCACTACCAATACCTACCATTGTATTTCCCGTTTTAATTGCCGCATCATTATAGACATTTTCTAAAAACTGAGAGTTAGAATTATCATATACTGTTAACGTTTCATTATATAATTCATTACTTGATAAATCGCGTTCAAATGGAGTAACATTTAATAATGTTTTAAAATTAGTCATATATTCTGAAGTAACGTGTAAATATCCACCCGAAGAATGTAAAATAAAACTGCCATCAGACATTATAGATGTTTCTTCTGAATCTATATTTATTTCCCCTCCAGAACAATGCAATGCAAATTGACCACTTGAATCTATATTTATATTACCGTTTACCACGTTAAATTCAAGATTTGTTCCAGAAGTATCTATAAAGAATCCGCCGGAACTTTCCATAATAAACCCACCCGAATTTGACATGATGATATAACCACCCGAACTATTCATGATTATACTTCCAGAAGAATCCACTTGATATTTCTCTGCACTCATAAAAATAGTTCCTCCAGAAGTATCCACTTGGTTCTCCCTTGATGATTGTAAAATACTATTTGAAGTAGTTGTTGAAAACACACCTCCAGCAGTGTATTTCATTGTTGCATCTTTGGCATTTGTGCTGTTTGTACTATTGTCTATATAAAAATGAATATTGGCACTGGTATCGTCTCCGTCAATGACAACACCCCTTTGATTTACGTTTTGTGAAACTATATTTCTAATATAACTATTCTTATTTTCTACTGTTAAAATATCAGTATCGCCAGATAACGTTCCAGTAATATGAAAAATTGTTTCTGGTTCTACGATATTGACGCCAATATAACTAATATCACCGTATATAAACGCTGAATCGGAGTCTACTGCACGAGCAGGCATCGTATTTCCTGTGTTTACTAACGCATTACCACCAAAATACAATTTATTATTTGAATATATGTTGCGATTTACAAATAAATCCACATTTGAATAAATGGAATTGCCGGAATATATATTTACTCCAGCCGATAAATCATTATTTACAATAAAAGTACCATTAAAGATTTGAACTGTTGGTTGAGTAGATCTTGAAACGAACTGATCAGCTATTATTGTATTTGCATTTATAAAATTAAAATTATCAAGATCACTAATCCCTCCATATTGTTTCCATGAATTATTTGACATTAATATACAATTACTTTGTATTTTTTTTTAACATTTTTAATGTATAAACAGATCATTACTAAATAATGAACAAATGATTTTCTTCATTATTATTTCTTTTTCATGGTTTTATTCTTATTTTTCATTTTTGATTTTACAAAATCCTTCAACATTTTCTTGTTTTCATTAAACATTTTTACAAATTCTTGATAAAACTCGCGAAATTCACTTATTTCTTCCATCATTTCATTTTCAGAAAACCATTTTATTTCTATTTTTTCAAATAATCGTGTCTTATTTAAGACATTGTTATCCATGCGATCCCATAAAAATTTATGATTATTATTATAGTATTTTGTCATGTTCTTATCATACGGTAAATAAAAAAAATGAACATGATATTTGTTTAATTCCATCTTTAATGTACCTCCATTTTCTTTTATTATCTTCTTTAAATCATTTGCATCTCCCAAAAATCCAGTCATTTCTTCACTCCCTTCTCTTAATGCACCTTCATAAATACTCTCATTTTTTTCTACTTTTCCTCCGAAATCTGACCACCCCTTTGCGCTATCCTCCATTGTATTTTCCTTTCCAAATAAAAAATATAATTTATTTTTATATATTGAGATAGGTAATAAGCTCGCTGCAACCATATACATTATAATTTTATTTTTTTTACATCTATTTTATCTTGTTTTTCTAAAACATTTAATTCTGATATGTTTTTGTAGAATTCTATTACCAGCGGATTTGTTTGTATTTTCTCCGGTTCAAACGCTGACAAGTACAACCCATCCAATGATTTCACTCTCGATAACGCAACATATGTTTGTCCATATTCAAATATCGTATTTCCTACATCTATTTCAGCCAAATCCAAAGTCGCCCCTTGAATTTTATGTATCGTCAAAGCCCATGCTAAACATAACGGATATTGACTCACTGTTATACACGGATAATCTTCATTCTGCCATACATACGGCGTTATATGTTTAATAACTCCATTTGAAAACTTTACTGTTATTATTTCATTTTTTGTTCCTGTTATATCTTTAATCACACCCTGAGATCCATTACATATTGAATTCTCCATATCTAAATTCACATTGCACATCACAACCGCTCCCACTTTCAAATGCAATTTTTGTACACAAGGCACATTCTGAATAAACTGTTGACACTCAAACCCTATTTCCTCATCACTTAACATGTTACATTTGTGCAATAATTCGCTTGCTATCAGTTTGCCATTCTCTAGTAAAGTTAAATTATTCTTTTTTACATCTACTTCAAAACAAATGTCATTACCCTCTAAATTAGAATACATGATCTTATTTACATAATCTGCCTTTGCCCTTAAAGGAAACAACTTTGTCGGAATACACCCATTGTGTTTCTTTTCATCAAACTCCTTGTCCAAACACGTTTTTAATAATTCGTAATTCTTTTTCGTTATCACTCCATTTCTTATGTTTTGAAGTATGTTTGTATAACTCTTGTCCTTTTGACGAAATATCTTTTTTAAAATTATATTGTTCTCCAATTCAAAAACAGTATTCCATAGCTCACTTTCAAAACAAAATTTTGAAGTGTCCCTTTCTCCCACTGTTTCTATAGGCGGCAATTGACAAAAATCACCACTAAATATCACCTGCATACCCCCAAAAGGCAAATTATTCTTTTTAACTGTCCTTGCCACTTGTTCTATTATTTCAAAAACCTTTTTTGACATCATACTTACTTCGTCTATAATCAAAATTTTGGTCTTTTTCCAATTTCTAACTGCATTCCTATTTTTTATTACATTTTCAACTACCTTATGTTTTTCACCTTTTGCTATTTTTATACCACTCCATGAATGTAGTGTTCTTGCCCCACAATTTAACAGAATAGCAGCACACCCAGTCATTGCACATACTTGTATTTTATCCCCTTTATTCTTGGAATAATACACAAAATACTGAATTAGTTTTGTTTTTCCAGTACCACCTGGTCCTGTTAGAAAAATATTTTCACCGTTTTTAAATTTTTCGTACGCTATTTGTTGTTCCTCGCTCAATATAGATGTATTTAATTCATTTATTTCCGTTTTTTCGTTGTTTTCAACATACGCAAAGGAATCAAAGTTTATTTTTTTAACGTTTGCCATTTTATTTGATTAAAATAAATTTATTTTAATCAATTTTAAGTGTGCTCTACTTTTAAACAAAATGAATACTCTCCGCCATTTAATATAACTGGATTCCCATTCTCGTCTAATAATTTTATATTTAGTTTTTGTAAATCCACTGAACCTACATACTTTCTTACGTCACTTATCAAATTATCTGATTTGTTCACCGGAAACATTGTACCAAAAGGATAATCCTTATAATTCAAACTTATTCTTGCCAAAATGCTTTTATTTATTAATGATGTGGAAAGAGGAGTCAAAAAAGAACTTGGACAACTTTTGTTGTATTCATCTACTGCCAAATACAAATATTTTGTACTAAACAAATTAACTATCTGTTCACTTGTAACAGAAGCCACTGCAGATGTATTTACAGTATAGGACGTCTTTCTAAATCCAAGCAAATAACCCAATTTAGAACGGAATCTATATTGATCTTTAACGCCTTGACTATTCACATCAAAATCTATATTATAACCTGAACTTGAAGATGTAGTTAATGTTGTTTTGGCATTTGAAGAAACTGTAAATACTACATCTGATATACTTGCTGCTGCTAATTGTGTATTTATCTCACTACTTAAACTTGCCGCATCATAGTTTGCATCCGGAACAGTAATTACTGTTGTAACAGATGACGAATTTGTAATTGCAAAATAACTATTACCTAAATTAAAAGAAACATTGTAAAAAAACATTGGTATTTCAGCATGCGTGACACATATTGATTTTATTTCGTTTATTCTTTCTGGTAAAGTAATTGTAAAACTTGATAATGATAATTCATTTGAACTTAGATCCGCATTCTTATTTGAAGACACATTTTCATAAAATTCATCCTTGAATTTACTATCAATATTTACATATTTGAATTTACTCTGTTTTTGAACATTTGTCATTATCATATGATTTCCATACTGATGTAATTCTGGTTCTAAAAATAATTCATGTTTATTTGGAAAAGCACTCATCTTATATAATATATAAAACTATAAATATATTATACAGTATATCTTAAAAAGGCATTTTTTCCGCCTTTCTTTCTTTTCTACCTACCAACACTTCTTTACCATCCTTGTTTTTCATCCCTTCTTTTATGTACAAATGAGCACTTCCATTTATCACTAAAAACAAGAAAAAAAGTAATAAAAACGCTAACACGCAAGACGACACTGTTAATTTCATTACAATATAATATATTCATATAAATTAATTACAACTTGAGCATCGTTTTTTTATTATATGATTTATAGTTGCTACACTACTGTTTTGGTTTTTATACGGATTATTAAATGGCACCGTTTGAATCTGTATAGAAGGTTTTGATACAGTATTTGATTTTTTTTTACTAAATAACATTTTCATCATATTAAAATTGATTTTCAAATATAAATAAATGAACAAAATAATAAATGACTTATCAATGTCCCTTTTGCCCCAAAAATTATAAGATCAAGTTGAATTATATAAATCATGTCAATATTTGTGAATTTCTTTGTAAACCTTTGAATGAACAAGAACATGAAATTGAAATAGAATCTGAAAAATTACCCAGCCCAATTCAGATGTTTCAAATTATTAAACATTTAAACACAAAGGTAAACAACCTTGAAAATGATCTTAAACAATTCACTCAAAAAGAAGTCAAACGGTTTGATGTATTTACGTGGTTAAATACTAAAGACAAACCACGTATCAACTTTCACACTATGATTTGTAATGAAATCGTTCCTTCCGTTTCTGCAAACTTAGAAACCGTTTTCAAACACGATTTAATTAAAGGATTTGAAAATATATTTTATAATTATGCGGTTGCAAATAAAGATAGCACATTACCAATATGCTGTATTTCTAAAAATAAAAAAGACCAAATTTATTTTTATAATAACGATAAATGGGAATTAGTAGACGACAAAACACTGTTTAGATATTTTGAATGCATTTGTTTAGAATTTATTGATGCTTTTAACACACATTGGTATTTGCCCAATAAAGAAAATACTAAAAACAAACAAGATTTTGAAGAACAATACGTATATCTTTACAAAAAAGTTTTATGTGATCATTTAAACAAAGATAACTTGTTTAAAAAGATCAAAATGTCTTTAAAAGCTGCGTTTAAAATTAAAATACAATAAGTACATTAGATTCGTTTATCAGAAAATTGATTTGAATAGAATCCTTTTTTTGTTTGTAAATGACAGAACACGTACCGCCTACTTACTTATCAAACAAAAACCCTCACGTAAGAGATGCAGATATCTCTTTTGAAGAAGGACCTCATATTTATACCGTATTGGGTAATCGTGGAGGTTACACTTCTGTAACTACTTGGAATCATAGTCATTTCGCAAATTTTGACGCCGAATCCACTGTTGATAAAATTCTAAAAGGTTCCAAAATGAATGACCCTCATTATAAATATTATGGTAAAACAAAAGAACAAATTCTAAAAATGTGGGATGATAAAAGAATTTCTGCATCTACTGCCGGAACAAAAATGCATAATGACATTGAATATTATTATAATAACGAAGTTGTTGAAAATGACTCAATAGAATTTCAGTTTTTTAAGAACTTTTTAAAAGATTACCCTGAGTTGAAGCCATACCGTACTGAATGGATGATCTACCATGAAGATCTTATGTTGTCTGGATCTATAGACATGATTTTTGAGAACGAAGATGGTACGTTGCAAATTTATGATTGGAAAAGATGCGAAAATATTGTTCATGAAAACAATTTCGGTAAATTTGCAACTACCTCATGTATTTCACATTTACCAGATACCAACTTTTGGCATTATGCTTTGCAATTAAATGTTTATAAAGCCATCTTAGAATCAAAATATGATAAGAAAATTACCGATTTATACTTAGTATGTATGCATCCCAGTAATGTTTACAAAAATTATCAAAGAATTAAAGTCCCCATTTTAGAAAAGGAGATTAAATTGTTGTTTGATTATAGACTTACACAAGTAGAAAAAGAAAAAGAAAAAGGGCATAAAAATTAAGTATTCTTTATTCTAATGGATTATTTGTTCAAAAAAATAAAATTATATCAAAAACCGTTATTCTTTTTTTCATCTTTTTTAACAGCCAATTTTTTATTCCTTTATAGAAAAAATATTTACAATTATTTTCATCATTTACTTACTTTTAAAAAGACTGTAAAAAAAAATATCTTATCACTCGGAGAAGAATACGTTGAAAATAAAAAAAATAAATTTATTACATTTATAGAAAAAAATATTGATAATGCCAATGCAAACCTTGATGCCGAATTTTATAATAAAGAATCTTACAATAACGCCATTAGTGAAGTCAATAATCAACTTGAAAAAAAATGGAAAACACGGATCTTAAAAGAATACACTCCCAGAGGAAATGTATTTATGCATTATGATGCATACAAAATGGGTTTTTCATACCACTCTGATACCAGTATTCCAAACCCGCTGCTAAATGCAGTTGCGATGGAATATTGTATTTTATTTAAATGCTCTGACTTATTCATTGATCAAAATATTGTTGATAAAAAAAACGAATCTCCATTGATTAAAATTCATCACATTGAAAAAAAGAAAGAAAGTAAAACAAAAAAGAACAAAGAGTCCGGTGATTTACCGTTTGCAAAATTAAGAAACTATAATAAGGATAAAATTAATGTAAAAACACAAGATAAAAAACAATATGAGGAAAATAAGAATAAGCCATTGGTTAATAAGGTTACAAACAAGTTTATACATTTGGGAAAAGTCTATAAAATGAATTGGTTGCAAAAACAACCGACAAAAGATTCCAAAATAAAATGTGAATCTAAATATTTGGACGATTTAAAAAAAGAAGATGATTTGCAAAAAACTATTATGAGTTATAAAGATTATAAAATGTACAATACCTCATAGTTCGTTTGGTTTTTCGTCTTGTTTTTTTTTCCATTCTTGGAATCCTATGCTTTTTTGAAGATCAAAAGACATTCCAAGATGACTTCTTGCGATTTCAAATGCTTTTCTTTCTTTATCAGTAAAGGTTTGTATATACAACAATTCATTTTCTGAGTAATTATATTCAGTGTCCATCATAAAGTATTATAGAATCTATAATATTTTAATAATCAATTTTAATTAAATCCTTCAAATGGTGATCTCTTTATGGAATATGGAACATAAACAGTATCGTTTCCAGTACATGCCTTATTTAAAGTTTCCAAATATTGACTGCTTGACATTATTTTATATGCTTCATCCGGTTTCGTTACGTTGCTCTTGTTTGGAACACATCCTTCCGTACAAACGATTGCATTACCACTTGTATCCACTAAGGAAGTTGTACAATTTAATGTTTCACTTTTGTTTTTTTGAATTACATAATTTGCACTATTTAGATTGTTGTTAGAATCGGGTTTTACTGTATTGTTTGCGCTATTGCAGCACCTTTTACTTAAATAACCTTTTGTGCTTAATGTTGACGATTTTACCACTTCATTATTTTCTAAACATAAAAATTCAGTTTGTTTGATTAAACTTTCGTTTCCATTACTACAACACCCCCCGTGACCTCTTGATGCCGTACCATTTTTTAAAGCACGAACAAGAGTCCTTGATAAAGAAGTTTGACCAACGTATCCTTGATTTCTCATTGTTCCATTTAATGAAAACGTTTTACTATTTACGCTCATATTATTATATTTTGTTTGTGTTTTTCTTTTTAAAGTTGCTAATGACATCTATACTTTTATAATATATATTTTTTCATTTAAAATTGTTTAATATAACCGTATGTGTAACTTGATAAATCTATGTTATTACTTGCATCTAAAGCAAACTTTTCTGAGATTTGTGTTTGAACTGAGCTTGTTACACCATCTAAGTAAGACAATTCTGTTAATGTTACATTATCAATTGCGGGTTCAACGAAGAAGTATGTTCCCATCAAAGCATGAGCACCACATTGATAATATAATTTCGTTGGTGTTGAAGCACTTACTACCAATTCCACACTTGCTCCTGATGAACCTGCAGTTCCTGTAGTGGTTACACCTGTTGTGTATGCGGATGTTTTTCCAGAATCAAAGTAGAATAAGAATGGATGATTTCCGTTTGTACTATCTGAGTTAGTAAACGTATAAGTCACTCCTGATCGCAATGTTAATACGGGACTCTCTATTCCATCAATAAAGTACGCACTTGAAGAACCGCCTGCTTGGCCATAATACATGTGAGAACTTGTCTTTGTTGCAACAGTTACTGTGTAAGAAGTCTTCATGTCATACGCATCTGTAATGGATCTTTGTGTTACTGAAGAATCTGGGAATGAAAGAGAACCACTTGTTGTTAATGTACCCGTTCCTAAGGTCAAATTATTAGATCCCGACACGAATACATCTCCATTAAAGGTTGCATCACTTGACGCAGATATTTCTGCCATGGATACGTCGCCGGTTACTGTTAATGAACCGCCAAGTGTTGTTGCTCCTGTTCCTACAGTAAATGTTTTAGATCCTGATACAAACACATCTCCATTAAAGGTTGCGTCTCCGGATGCCGAAATCTCTGCCATAGAAGCATCACCTGTTACTGTCAATGAACCTCCGATAGAAGCATTTGAAGTGACAGATAAACCTGTTCCAGATGATTTACTTAGTGTTAATGTATCTCCAATATCCGCTGTACTATTGGCATCCAATGCACCATCCAGCATCATTGCGCCTGAAACGTCTAATGTACCTGCAATTATGGTATCACCGGTTGTATCTGCTACCGTAAATTTATTTGTATCCACTGCAATACCAGCGTTTGCATTCAATAATGCACTTATTGTTGTAACTCCTGTTACATCCAATGAACCACCCAAGGTTGCAGCGCCTGTTCCTACTGTTAATGTTTTAGAACCAGATACAAACACATCTCCATTGAATGTTGCA
>CEOK01013293.1_pt1 | contig 11181 bp, 7 predicted proteins | sample 427001 | NCBI WGS metagenome assembly CEOK01 (sample SAMEA2591108, study PRJEB7988) | marine metagenome | isolation source: saline water (ENVO:00002010), including | reverse complement strand
CGTGCACGCTTCTCGAGGATAGACCCTACTTCAACGAGAGCTTCCATCCGTGGTCGACGGGAGATGTAGCAGTAACAACCGCTCAGAGTTTTCCCGAAGCTCCAGAGAAAGTTTTCATGTCGAAAGACGGCGCCATGATGGCCGAACTTTCAACCCAACTTTATTCTGATGGGCTCACGTGGTTGTATTATCGCACAAAACCGGTCAACGGCACCTGGTCGGAACGCTTTTCTGCTAGCCTTAATTACAATGCAAGTGTGAGCGCAGATCGAGCCTGGGGCCTTGAGTTTTCTCGCGAAGACTCGAGTCTTTTGTTTTTGTATTTGTTCGACGACACTACTTTGAAAACCAGGATGAGATCTACAGATGGGTCGTCGACGACGTATGTCATTTTCCCCGACGTTACTAACTTGGGGACCAGATGGGCGTCACAAGCCGTGGGGAATTTTCCTGTTTACGCCTTTGACGATTATGTCTTTATGGAGGCTGACGTTGAAGACTCCGGTAACATACTGCGTTTTATTTACAGGTTTGATGTGGATTCGCCGGAAGGAGCTCAATGGCGCCGCGCCGACCTTTTCGGCGGGCAGTTTGAGGACGATCTAGAAACGGTTTATTCGGTTTCGAAAATCAGCAACGACGCCTTTTCCATTGCAATCAATGCCAAATCATATTACGATGGCGCTACGGGGTTAGAAGTGCTAAGCCCGGTGGATGCGAGCGGTGCCGCGGCAGTTGTTTTTGTGTGGAAAAACAGTATGACGAATTTAATAACTTCCTTTGGTGAAGATATGTCTCCCACGTTCGTCCCGATGCCGACAGACTCCGGCTCCCGCGTTGATCGTGATACTGGGAACTCTAGTTCTCCTTTCCAGATTGCGCCCATACTCTCCGAAAAATCGAGCGAGCTTCTCCTGATTGTGAGCAGCTCTACTTCTGAAGAACTGTACGTTGTCGCATACGACGTGGAAATTGACGTTTGCGGGGTCATTAGGAACATCACGGAGCAGCAAACGAGCACGTATGAGCAACTCCACAACCAGTATGAAACCCACATGGAAAACCCCAAGAAATGGCTCGTTTCCGGAGACCTCCACGTCGTTGCGGTTCCTTTTCACGATCCATCTCTTGACCCCACTTTCAAGATGTTCTCGGTCCCTACAAATGATACGACCCAAATCAGCTACAACCAGACTCTTGTGTCGATGTCCCTGAAGGGCAACACGGTGCTCATGTTCAACGAGACATCGTTTGAGTATTTCTTGGTCACGTCCGAACACGATCCCCTGGTGTACCCTTCTGCCTTTCCTTCTGCGTCGCCTTCTGCGTCGCCTTCTGTGTCGCCTTCTGCCTCGCCCTCGATGGCGCCGACCATCCAGACCCAGTTTGTGCCTGGGACCACTCGGGGGGTTTATGCCGTGACTGCTGCGCCGGATAGTGCCTTTGCCATAACTGTCTACAACACCTCGGGGTTTGGCGTTGGTCAGACCATTCTTATCACAAGCTCAGATTCCAGTACTCCGGACGAAAAAATTGTGATTCGGGAGATCCTGGCTGACGGTTTTGATTTTGCAGGAGTGTCTCTCCGGCACAACCGGTCCGAGGGATTTATGGTTTATGTGAGCTCCCCCGATCCGACTCCGCCGCCGACGCCCCCGCCCACGCACCCGCCCGGAGACTCTCAACTTTCGCAGGCGGCTCAAAACGGATCTACTTCAATTGTTGTCGAATACGACGTCGGGTTTGCGGTCGGAGACAAGATTGTTATTGCCGAGGGGACGTCCAGCGAGGAGACGAACACGATTACTGATATCACTGAGGTGGAGCCTGAAGACGCCCGGCGTCGCAGGAATGCGCATTCTGTCCCCGATCGTATTCAGCTGGAGCTCGAAGAACCTCTGCAGTTTGCCCACGACGTGAATACGACCGTCCGCGAGATCCCAGACACGCCGCCCCCGGAGCTCTCTTCGGACTACGGCAAGACCAAGGACAGCCGGCTTCCGCTTGCGCTCGCGATTGCCGTGCCGGGCGTTGTTTTTCTGGCCGTGGTCGCCATGATTTCGCAGCGGAGTGTCAGCCAGGGCTATGTGGGGCTTGGGCAAAGTTCCGCCGACTTTAATTAATTCCAAATTAAAACACTCGATCTGGTTGCGATGTCCCGGAAATCTAGTCGCTGTGCGGGTCGATCTTCGGCTTTATTTTTTCGAGCGCCCCGCTTATGGCTCTTGCGAGCTGCGAGAAGTGGTTCTGCGACTGGCTATCCGAATTCCACAAGCAGCAGTTTGTGAGGCCCAGGCGCAGTACCATAAGGACGGGCGCCGCAATGTCCTGCGCGGCCTGTTTCTCCTCCTCGGTGGCGGCCTCGGGCTCGCGAGGGTCGCTGCCAAATTTGAGGTCCTGGATCTTGTCGTTGTAGTCGTCGCACACGACCTGGTACGCGGCCTCGGGGCTGCGGGCGGTTGCGAGGGTGCGGTAGATCCACGTCTGCATCTCCTCGAGGCGGGTCTGGAGCATCATGCTGGGGCTTTTCTGTCTTCTATTTGCCCATTTGCAGTAGGCGCGGTGGGTATACACTATCCGTGTTTATGGGGGCTTTAATTTAAATGATACCCCATCGCACCAATTTCCCATTTCAGTCGTCTTCTCTTGCTGTCTCCTTCCTGATCGTCGTCATCATGGCGCCTCAATGTCGGCTTCAAAGCTTCGTAGGCCCGTGTCCTATCCACATTGTAGTTCTTGTTCTCAAAATCTCTTATGAGGCTGCTAAGAAGATTTTGTCTGCTCATGTATTGCCGGAGCTCCGGAGACGTCAGCGTGATACCCTCCGGCAAAACATGGCTGCCAAAGCGACGCTTCCAGTGCTCACTTTTGAACCTCAGAGCCTGCGTTGGCGTGAAAAACTCATATCCGGTCCCCATCGGGTCGAAGTGCCCAAGAACGTTTTGTAAATTTTCCGCGATGATGTCTGATACCCATATAGAGTTTGTTTCCCGTGTGACTTGAAAAATCAAGACGAACTTTCCACCGTCATCCGCGAGGGTCAAAGCCAAGTGAAAACTGTCTCCCAACCAGTTAATCATCTCGAATTCATGGTCAACCGCATTCCGAATTCTTCTGTCATGCGGCCTGTCTTTCCAGACCACAGACTCTACGTTATGAGGAATGCCGCGTATGTGTACACTTTTACTGTCCCCAACATCTCTCACGCCGCACACCAGGAGCTGCTCCTCGAAGCGGTCGACCAGGGTGTGCAGAAGCCCCTCCGTCTCCTTGGAAATGGGGGTTTTTCCGGCTTCAAATGTGACAGGGCTGACAAGGGGAGATGGGTCGAGTTCGGAAAGAGGGGGTGTGGCGAAAATGCTCTCGATAAGTTGCCTAATGGGAAAAGTGATACCCCTTGAACACGGCATGTCGGTCGGTACACTGATGTGATAAAGTATATCTTTAATGCTTATACGTTTAGTGGCGATACGGATGACACGAGTATTCAATTTAAAGCATACCCCATCGCACCAACCGCCCACTCCATTCGTCTTCTCTTGCTGTCTCCTCCCTGATCGTCGCGTCTCATTCTCGTCTCGAATGCTTTGAATGCTTCTGTCTGGTCGGGGTATCGATTCTCCCTGAATTCTCCCCTCAGCCTGCTAAGCAAAGTCGGCGGGTTGGGGTATTGCCGAATCTCCGGAGACGTCAGCGTCAAATCTTCCGGGAAAAGGTGGCGGGCGTCGCGATTGGTGTCAATCGGGTCTGCAAACCTCCGAGCCTGATCCGGCGTGAAAAACTCGTATCCTGTTCCCAGCGGGTCGAAGCGTTCAAGAACGTTTTGCGCATTCATATATTCGAGATCTTTTATAATCACTGGTTCTCTTTCCTGACCCACTGAAAAACGAATGTGAAATCTTCCCGACCTCTTTTCAGGCGTCTTGTTCAATTTTAACCTTAAATTACATTCGCTGACAAAATTCGACCCAGAACCCGCTTCCATCACGGTAATGGAGAACGTGTGGTCATAGCCATTCAGGATCTCTTTCAATCTTATAGGCATGGAATAGTGTGTTTCGCTGATCATGATCTCAGACTTTAAGGCATAAGGAAGACCCCCTATGTCTGCACTTTTCTCATCCCCAGCATCGCTCACACCGCACGCTTGGAGCTGCTCCTCGAGGCGATCAACTAAGATGCGCAGAAGGTCCTGCGTCCTGTCGGAAGCGAGGTTGGGCCCGAGGTTAGGCCCGAGGAGCTGTGTATACTCGCCATAAAGGACAGGACGAACAAGGCGGTCGGCGAGAAGGCTTTGAATAATTTCCCCAACGGGAAAAGTGACACCCCTGATGCAAGCAGGCATGTCGATCGGTACACTACACTGAGTAGGCTTGTGCTTAATGTTTATATTTGGCCTCGGGCCTGGCAATATTAAGGTATTGTCAATTTGCAAAATCAAAATCGCAGGGGGGCGCGCGGTTGCGGTAGATCCACGTCTGCATCTCCTCGAGGCGGGTCTGGAGCATCATATTTCGAATTTGCATTTTTGTACCAAAAGGGCGGTTATACACAAACGATAATGGAGGCGTGTATAAATTGCAGCGCACTGCACACAAAAACATGGGAACGTCAGTGATAGGTCTTGGCGCAATGGGCAGTGGCATCGCCGCACGCCTCGCACTGAAAGGATTTTGTCCCGTCGAGAGAACGTATCCTGGCGAACACGTAGGCAGTGTTTTTCTCAACGGAAGGGAAAGATCGGAGGATGTTGAAATTTTGCTACAAACTCCTCAGCCTCTTGAATGTAGGCATTGACTGACAATCAATAACAGTACTGATAAGAACAACATTATTTGATGAGTCATAAAACCAAGTGTTTTATATGTGGTGTATAATCACTTTTATTCTGATTTGATGGTGAACAAACTATGACTTAATAAATTTGTACTTCTCCCATACTGCCTTGATGTCGGCGTCGCTGGTTGTTGTCTTTCGACGCAACACGGCCAACATTTGCCCTTGTTCCACCTTGTCCGCCAATGTTAAAAGCACTTGGTACTCGTCTCGAAAAAAATCGTGAACCAACACGAGCGAATCAGCACGCCCGTGCAGCAGCGCTTGGCACGCACACGCGACTCGAAATCGCCCGTCGACCAAATAGACGTCATAAGGCTCTGGTTCACGTGTCACTTGCAACGAGTAGTCTGGCCATTGGTCCTTACGAGACTGGTCCTTTGGGTTGCCAAATTGTATGACCGGACCGATGTCTGCATGTCGAAACATGTACGTTGGGCGATTTAACATACCGCGCACCTTGTCGACCCAAGTTGGTGCGCTGTCCACGGCAGTCAATCGTTTGTTCCCAACATGGGCCGCGATGAGGGTTGACGATCCCATTCCCCATTCAAAGACGCTTTCGGCGTTAGCGTACATGCGGGCGAGCAGTTCTTGTTCCGGGCGGGTCATGCCGCCACCGCTGAACCGGTCGTGAAAGTTGCGCAACGACGCGGCACTATAAAATGGCTCATGCCAAAGGTTGTGCGCTTTAAATCGTGCAACCTTCGCATCGTGACCTATAATGAAATTATTATGAACAACAACCACACCTTCTCTCTGTCCCCTGTCAAAATACATGTGACCCGCTGGAAATGCTTTCTCCGGTAGTAATTTCTGTCGCATTTTTTTATGGGCGCGCAGTAAGTCATTAAATCCGTGTTGGTTTCTTTCTTTGCCGCCTTTTTGTAAAGATTGCCAATCTTTAAAAAATGATATTGTTCGCTCGTTTGGTATGACAAACAACAGACCAGAGCAATAATTGTCGGGTTTGTCTCTGTTTCTGTTTTTTTGGTCCATTGCATACATGATATCAGCTCTGTCGTCCCAGTGTTTGAGTGGAGATGACAACCAGACAGAATCAATATCCGCATACAAAACCTGCTCCCCCAGTTTAAGCATATCCAGAATATAAGTTGGTCGCTTCGATACAATATTGTTGTAAGGAAGTGTATTCCAATCCCCCATCGGTGCTTCTTCAACAATAAGTTTAGATTTGTGCACTTTTACGTTTGATGGCCACGGCATCTGTTCCAAGGACACAAATACACGTTCATCTTCCGCAATAACCACCACACGGTTGTCCAGCTTTAGTTTTTCAAACCAATGGAAAAAATTCAAAAACAAGTCTATGTAGCCAGCATTGACCGTTAATAGTATCACCCATGACTTGTCGTTCGAATTCGTCTTTCGTTCAACACCGGCTTCAAAACTCGTTGCATAACACCTTTCCGGATATGTTGGCTTGTTCTGGCGCAACTTAGAAACAATATAGTCAATAGTGCTCATTGGATTTCCGAAATGATAATCGGACAAAGACATCATTGCAAACTGGATATTGAACGCATGAGAATCAACCTTTTTAAACGTTTTAGCATACTTGAGAGTTTGTCCGTCTGATATATACAAAATGTGCTTGATGTCCGCAGGGAGAAGCTTAAAAACACTTGAATGTGTATAATGGCAAGTATGCTCCCACGTTTCGTTTTTTTCCGTGCACCAATTATTTAAAGTGCGTGCTCTTCTGGTACATTCATTTTCAAGCCATCGCCCATGGACGGTTGCCACTGCGCCATCATAAGAGGCTAATATCCCCGACGCCTTCTGCAAAAGCTCGTTTTTCATTTGAAAGCCTTCAAAATTTCGGTTGCTTGAATTGTAATCATTTTTCAGTGAATAAAACGCATCTTGCGGGTTCGTTGAATTTTTGCATCGACCTTTGAAGAAGAGGTTGATACGACGATTCGGCTCGAACCAATCAGCGTAAAAGGCCGACCATCTATTATCAAGCCCCAGCGTGCCTTTTGCCGGCAAAGCACCGAACATACTGAGCATTTGATTGGCTGCTCGGCCAAAAGGCTTGCCCGTCAAGCACATGTCTACATTGCTTGTGTATTTTGTTTCCCGATTCGCGTTAAGAAGATTTCGACCGCTGTTCCTCGGATCAATCTTTAAGTGTCCTACGTGTTCAATCGGTGCGTCGTTTAACACGGAGGGTAGAATGTGCACGGGTGCACCCCCCCATCGTTCGATTACCAGCTGTTTCTTGCAATCACGAACAACACCACTGGGTAGTAAAGTTGCCGCAGTCCTAATAAAATTCTTGGTATTGTTCATCCACAAACGACAGGCTTCAAAACATTTTTTTTTGGTACCAGATTTCGTTATCCAATTCATGTGTATACTCACTGGAGTTTTCGAAGTTTTGATTGTGAACAATCCGTTACCGTTGACAAATGTATCACACGGTAGCCGAACGAATTCTAATCTCAACTCGTTTACCGCGGCCTGAATTGCTCCTTGATCTCCGCCGTCGTAAGATTTCCCGCTCTCTAAATTTTGAATTGCTCGCCTAAACATGGTATTATTAGATTCTGTTTTTACAACGAAAAAAACGCCAGTATTCAATAAGACGTGACATTTTTTTCCCTGCGAGCCACCTGAAAATCCAAGATTCAAATTTGTAGTAATAGCGTCGAATGGGTTGGACAAGTAAACAACATCTACATCAGAAAACAACACCGTCGTCCCGATGCGCATGTCTTCGAGAAAATTAGAATACTCCAGCAATTTGCGTTTCACATTTTTGTTGTACCCCGGCGAGCGATAAACAACTTCATTATCTGCGTAATCCTGTTCAGTGGTTTGTGCATATGTGCAGACAACATTTTCACCTTCAAAATGATGGCAAATGCCTTCTGATAATCCGATAATATGAACGGAAATAGACTCAGAGTAAGGTGCCAGATAGTGCCACCAGTTCTTAGCCATGTTGAGTAAACTTGATGACACAACAGTTGTTATAACATGCTTACTGCTTTCAGCTTTTCCGTCCCAGTCATATTTCATGAATCTGTCTGGAAATGCCAAGGCAACTTCGCTCGCCAGTGCAAAGTCACGACCCTCCGTTCTCTCATAATGTTTGCCTTTTTCGCGCATGTGTGCCGCCAGAGTTTTCCCGCCTGGCAAATTCACGTACAGAGTATACAAATCATGCTGATCGCAAAACCAAATGAAGTACTGTGTCCACATGTGACGTTTATCCAGCGTATTAAACCAGTCGGATGTGATTAGCCCCGGCGTCGCAATATTCACGGTCGACGTGTCCACCGAATCAATCCATTCCAAAAAGGCCCGCCACTGTTTCCAGTGAGGCGAAAACCCTATAGAACCAACCAATCGATACAAAAACGGCTCGTGATTGTTCACGATTTCTCTGTGAGCGCTTGGCTCTTTCGGTACAAGTGTCTGTCTTTGAAGAGAAATCCCGGCCAAATCGTCACGTCCGTCACACGATTCCCATGCCTTCTTGAGCCATTTGTACCACTGAGAGGACAATTCAACATCGTCTTCCAAAATAATAGCGCGTTCGTTATCGCTTGGGCGCCACGCCTTAAACCACGAATCTCGCAGGCCGTTATTTTGTTTGGCAACGTCGACGACAACGTTTCCGTGCGAAAATTTAAAGCTCTCGGCAACCTCGACGCATTTTTTATTATCGGTCGAGTCATCGATGTGGATATGGAGATGTACACAATCATTGTTGTAATCGGCTTTCTCCAACGATCTCAATAATCGTTGAAGGGAATTTGCCCGGTTCATCGCGAGAACATGAATTTGAAAGCGAACACCCACCGGTTTATCGTGCATTTTGAACCACTCACGCATCTTCTCCCGACCCCGGCACACCTCACCATTTAACAGTCTCTTTTGCGACCGATTGGCAGCGTACCGCGTCATTTTCACCTCGTGGTGCACTTCCCAGTCTTCTATTCTTTTTGATCTCCCCGGCCGATACACGAGCGTAATCCAATCATCTAAGAACCAGTTGTCAAACACAGAGGGATAATACTCCCCAAAAATTTCCAAATGCGTTCTATGAACCATATCGTGCGTAAATATATTCGTGTTCCCTTGTTTGCAGACTGGGGCTACAACCCCAACATTGGGCGGATCCATGCTCTTGAGTGCATTTATCCCCTTAATAACCCAGCCTTCTGTAGTAAATCGCGTGTCGTCGTTGATCCTAACAATGTAATCGGCACCGTCGTCGTAGGCTTTTTTTGTGACTTCATTAAATGGAACACGGTTTTTTTTACCAGAGACCACTACAACAGTGGCCTCTTTTTCCAACACGTCTTTCCATTTCATCATCAAGATGTCGTCGTCGTCGATGCCTACATAGATGCGTGCTCGGGAGGCAGTTCTCTTTGTGCTGGGAATGCTCAGCCGCGCCATGGGCGTTTGTTCGTAGTTCTTCACGTTGCTGTTCTTTGTGGTGGCCGCAAAGCACACGGCCACGCGAGGCCTGCGAGGAGCCGTCATGGTCAGTGCAAGCATGCACAGTCCCGCCGTGGCCATGCCTTTCCCTTTAAAACAAACCAGGCAGTACGATGTAATGAAACGAGCCCAACCTGTATATAAACCGCCCCGGCCCGTGCAGGGAAGATGACTGTTTGGTTCCCCGTGCTTGTTGCCGGCCTCGCGGCTCCGGCACTCGTGCCCCCCCCGTCCAATGCCTCGGTGCTGAAGTCGCCCGAAGAGGCGCTGGAGGAGTCGGTGTGGGCGCTCCAGAAAAGGTTTGACGCGATCAACGAGACTTTGAATCTCTTTTCGCTCGAAAATTCCGAAAGGGCCCGCGTGAGAGTGGACAGTGTTGATGCCGAACTCATTGAAAACAGAAGACAGGAAGCAGAAAATGAACTGTGGAAGGGTCAGGGAGACCTTTATAAAATGATAGACAACCTAAAACTGGTTGTGCAAAAAACACGGATGCGACAAAACGAATACGACGAGAACTTGTCCCAGCTTCGCGGATATGTCGAATTACTTGATAAAAAAAACGACGACAAATCGTCCGAGCTTCGAGATTGGGTCGAATTTCTTGAAACCCGGGTCCAGTACAACGAAAAGGAGCTGGAACTCTATCCTCGTGAGAATACCCTTCCCATCGATGAATTGGAGAAGCGCGTCCACGATCTCGAAATGCTCCAGATCAAGCTGCAGATCCAATTGGACGAACACGCCGTTGTGACGCACCAAGAGGTCGACGAGCGCCTTGACACGCTCGACGAACAGTGCAAGGTTTTTCTGAACGTTCTGGACCTCGAAGGCCGCATTGAAGATTTTGAAGAACGCTTGGTTGTGTTGGACCAACGGTTCGGGGATTTTCTGATTATGTTTCGCACGGATGCCAGAAAAAAAGAATACGAGGCGTATGTGGAAGACGAGAAAAGGAGCAAGGCCGGCATGAAGCCCAGAGACGACGTGGTGACGAATGGCCGGCTGCAGCAGGTCGAGGTGGACGTGGAGCGCTCCGCATTCTCCCCTGTGAAACACGGGTCCCGGATTGGGTGGCTGGAGCGCAAGCTCTTGGAACATGAGGACGACATCTACAACTATCTTGACAACAAGATCAGGGAAGCGGTCCATACAATTCAGCAGGATGCAGAGGAAAAGCTGGAAATGCGCCTCGCCCAGGTGAATGCGCTTGCCGATATCCTCAACCACAACATCAAGCGAATCAACAAGATAGAAGATACCACCAAAGGTTTAATTAGGGGAGTGGAATGGGAATAATTAAACTTCTTCGGAATTGGAATCGTCGGGGGGCGAGAGGGGCCGAGACACGAGGATCCGCACGTTGGGCTTCTCGATGGCCATGGTGCGGAGGTCCGTTCCGAGAAAAAAGGAGTTCTGGTTGATGTGGATGCTGGTGCCTCGGCCGAAGATCATGCTTTCGTCTGCATCCTGAAGCGCGAGGATGTGCCTTCCTTCTATTACTTTAAAGGCATTGGCGTAGAGTTCGCCATACGTGTGCTCTTTGCGGACCCGGAAATCAAGAACCTGCGGCGTGGAGCTGTCTTCTGGAAGCTCGACGATGCTGACGGTGGGAAGCACCATGTTCTGCGTGCGGGCACGGGCTTAAAATAGTCAGGGCGCCCCCGGGCGTATAAACAGTTTTCAAAAACCAAACAAAGAGACATTGCATCCATCACCATGCGTTTTCCCTCCGACACTCGCAGGCGTTTTGGCGCCGTGGCGCTCCTTCTCTTGCCTCCCTTTCTATTTCTCCTGCTTGCTACGGTTCTTTCGCCGACAGAGGACACCCACTGGCGCAAAATCGAGATCAACGACGGCGTTGAC
>CEOK01144578.1_pt1 | contig 11182 bp, 4 predicted proteins | sample 427001 | NCBI WGS metagenome assembly CEOK01 (sample SAMEA2591108, study PRJEB7988) | marine metagenome | isolation source: saline water (ENVO:00002010), including | reverse complement strand
GATTTAATCGAGGGTTTCATAGAAGAAATTAAAAATAATAACAGTGATTTAGATAAAGAGAAAAGAGATAAAATTCTTAAATTTTTCTCAAGAAAAGTTAAGATAACAAATAGTAAAACTTTGAACGAGGAAGAGATGAACCTAATAATTGATAAGCTTTTCGCATGTAAAAACCCAAAATTTACGCCTGATGGGAAACAAAATTACATAGAATTAGGTATTGAAAAAGTAGAAAATTTATTTTAATGTTTAACCTTACACCTGCCGCAAAAAACATATTAATAATTAATGGAGTAATTTTCATTATAACAAGTGGTTACGTTATAGAGGAATTTGGGTTGAGGTACATCTTATCAAATGAGTTTAAACCATATCAGTTTCTAACATATATGTGGATTCACGCTGGGTTTGGTCACATTTTCAGTAATATGTTTGCGGTTTTAGTATTTGCACCTATACTTGAAAAGGTTTGGGGATCAAGAAAGTTTTTTATTTACTATTTGATTACAGGTGTAGGGGCAGGAATTCTATATTCTGGTGTAAATTTTATTGAAAACTTAACACTTGAAAATAAAGTAACAACATACACAAGTCAACCCTCCCCTGAGGCATTTAGGAATTTAATACTTGAAGAATCAAAAGAATATTATAATCAGCTATATGATTTTATCAACTCCTATTCAGAAAATCCAAATTCTTCACAGTACAAGGATGAAAGTATTAGCATAGCTAGAAGTATATTTGAAAGTAAAAGTAATATCCCAATGGTTGGTGCATCTGGGGCTGTCTTTGGAATTCTATTAGCTTTTGCAATGCTATTTCCCAATATGGAATTATATATGCTTTTCTTTCCTTTTCCTATAAAAGCTAAATATCTTGTTTTAGGTTATGGGTTATATGAGATATGGAGTGAGTTTAATAGAATGCCAGGTGATAATGTTGCACATTTAGCTCACTTAGGTGGGATGTTAATAGGATATATAATACTAAGGTATTGGAAAAATAAATACGGAACTTACTACTAAATATGGCAAACTTTATAATAGAGGATATAAAAAACGCATGGAATAAAAAGGATAATGGACTTATCAAGATTATTATTATAAATATAATCGTATTTGTTAGCGTCAGTTTTATTCAGGTAATATTAACAATCTCTGGTCTTTCCTCATTTTTTACATTACTCATAAATAAATTAATGTTACCCGCATCTCTGAGCACCTTTATTCTTCAACCTTGGTCTATTATATCTTACTTTTTTCTACATATGAACTTTATGCATATTTTGTGGAATATGCTTTTTCTCTACTGGTTCGGAAAAATTATTACTGATAATATTGGAAATAATGCACTAATATCTCTATATGTCCTTGGTGGAATAATAGGTGGTTTATTGTATATGGCTACCTACAATATTATTCCATACTATGGAGATAGGGTATCAGAATCTCTGATGCTGGGTGCATCTGCAGGTGTCTTTAGCGTTGTAGTAGGTTCTGCAACTCTAATGCCAAATTATACATTTTATCTGCTTCTTATAGGACCTGTGAGAATTAAATATATAGCTCTTTTTTATGTATTACTTTCCTTTTTTGATGTTGCTGGAAGTAACGCAGGAGGAGAAATAGCCCATCTTGGCGGTGCATTTATAGGTTACATTTTTATAAAGCAATTACAAAATGGTGTCAATATAGGTGAAGGAATTATCAATTTAATTAACTTATTTAATAAGAAAAAAAGAAAAAAAGAATCAAAAAGAGATGTAAGTCAAGACCTAAGAAAAGGTTCCATAGAACCTTCCCAGGATGAGGTAGATAAGATTTTAGATAAGATATCAGATAGTGGTTACTCCAGCCTCACAAAAAAGGAGAAGGAAAGACTATTTAATGCTAGTAAAAAACAATGAAGTTAAGCCATCTAATATTTTTTTTTCTTTTGATAGGATGTAAAAATCAAAATCAAGAAATTAAATACAAAACGATTACTATAGATCAATCTGACGCAAGAAAGCTTATAGATTTATCTATAAACTGTGTTGATAAAAAGTTCCCTTATAAGATTGGCTTCAGGTTTGATGGGGAAGATTGGGTAAGGCCACACTACGAGATAACCCCATCATTTTATGGGTGCTGGGACTGGCATTCTGCTGTTCATGGTCATTGGGCAATGGTTAAAGTTATTAAAGACTTTCCAAGTATTCCTGAGAAGGAAATAATCTTACAAAAATTAAAAATTAATCTAGCTAAAGAAAATCTTAATAAGGAGTATGAATTTTTCCAAAATGAATTTGCAAAAGGATTTGAAAGGACATACGGTTGGGCATGGTTGATGAAACTATATTCAGAACTATTAAGTTGGGATAACGAAAATGCTCAGGAGTGGGCATCTAATCTAAAGCCTCTTGTCGATCTACTAAGTGAAAGAACAATTGCATTTCTTGATAAACTTTCAACCCCCCTTAGACCCGGTACTCATGCAAATACTGCATTCTCGTTTTCACTAATGATTGAATACGCATTAATTGCTAATGATATAAACCTACTCAATAAAATAAAAGATTATAGTATTAAAAACTTTATATCTGACACTAACTGTCCAGTTAACTACGAGCCATCTGGAACAGACTTCCTCTCACCCTGTCTTGCTGAGGCAGCACTGATGTCAAGCATTCTAGAAAGAAAAGAATTTAATGAATGGTTCAAAAACTTCATACCTTCTATAAAAGAACCAGTTTTTAATAATATTATAAACCCGCCAGTTGTTCTAGATCCCAAAGATCCAGGGATTGGTCATTTGATAGGACTTATGTTTCACAGAGCCTGGACACTTAAAGACATTGCAAATAAATTAAATGATGAGTATGAAAAAAACTTTCTTCTAGAAATATCGGATGTACACTCAGAAAAAGGTTATGGTATTATGTTTGAAAGTGGTTACGGAGGAGAACATTGGCTAGCAACTTTTGCTCTATATAATTTTTTAAGATAAAATATTATCTCTCTTTCTCTAAGTAAACTGTACCTATTAATTTATCTCTTCTCCTTACGTAAGGAGTATTATAATATTCAACAGGAGTTATCTCATAGTAATAGAAATCTGTTCTAACTATGTCTGAAGAGTCGATATTCATCCCGTTCCATACTTTATCTGATGACTGGATAAATGATTCATGGACTAACCTCTGGTATCTGTCGTAGATCTTAACTTCAAAATTCATATCCTCAACTAGAATATTCTGATGTTTAATTAAGAAAAAGTCATTAAAATCATCACCATTAGGTGTAAAATAATTTGGTAGTTGATACTGAGGAGTTCTTAAGTTTTCAATATATATATATACTTTACCGATCTTCTCACAACCTTCGAAGTCACTTACACTGTAAGTAATTGTATCAAAAGGAATGGGTGACTCATCATAGTTATAGGTTATGGTTCCGTCAATATTGGAAATTGCATCACCAAATACAGGACCAGATATGATTTTTACGCTGGTTGTATCAATCTGGGAGTCAGGGTCGTAGTCATTATCTAGAACAGATATTACTCTTGAACTAGGAATACTACCATCTACTATTATTGAATCATCGCCTACTATTGGGCAATCATTAACGTAATTTACTATTATGGTAACAGTCGCTGTAGAGTCACATGTTGCAAAGCCATCTGCATTGTCTGATAAGAGATACTCAAAAGTGACAATTTCAGGACCAGGAGCAGGGACATCATCAGGGGCATTATATGTAAATGAACCATCTTGATTCCAACTAAACCCACCGATTGAAGGCGGTGCTGTTATGTTAATAAGTAAATCATTACCCTCAACATCAAAATCATTAAAAATCAATGTAGAATCGATTATATCACCCTCATCAATAGTAAATATGTCGTCAACGGGAACAGGGCAGTCATTCACTGGGTTAATACAGAATGTGACACTCACAGTATCACTTGTTAATCCAGTATCATCAACTGCATAGTAAGTAAACGAATCTGAGGTAGACTCACCACTATCGTGGGTATAAATAAAAGTACCGTTAGGGTTGAGTATTAGAGTTCCATGGAGTGGATATACAACTAATACAGCTGTTAGAGTCTGACCCGGATCATCATCATAATCATTAGATAACACTCCGTCTTCAGGTAATAATGCCTGAACAAACCCACCTTCATCAAAACATGGATAGTCATCTGCTACAGCAACTGGAGGCGTATCTGGCACAGGGTCTATCCTAATTGTCACAGTAACTGTATCCCAAGTACTGCACTCTCCATCATTAAGGAGGTAAGTAAACTGATCTTCAAAGTTTTCACTGTCGTCGTGAGTATAATCAAAAGATCCATCTGAGTTAAGAACAACTCCTCCAAATAAAGGAGGATCAAGTGGTTTGATTTGAAGTATATCGCATGAGTTCTGATCCGTATCATTTGAGAGAACTCCATCAAAAGGACCAATGTTTAGTATTCCTCCCTCGTCTACACCAGAGTAGAGGTCATCGTTTCCTACAGGGCATTCATTCTCTATAAAAATTCTAGTGGTATCACTAACTTTGGTTGTATCCTCTCCATCGGTAACAAAATAAGTAAAGAAAATCTCGTCTGGGTCGTCTGAGCAGTCGTGGTCATAGGTAAAGGTTCCGTCGTCATTTAAAACAAATGCACCATTAGTTGGTGGTGTATCAAGTATCACAGTGAGGATATCTTGTGGATCAGGGTCAGTACAATTAGAAAGTACACCATTTGTCAGGTCTGTAGTTAGAGTTTCATTTTCTAATATGCTGAAGTCCTCACCTTCACAGACAGGTACCCTATTTAATATCGTGATGCATACCTCAGTCTCTTCAGAATAACCTGGAGGAGGCCCAACAACACCATCATAAGCTCTGTAGGTGAAACAAACTTCATTAGGTTTATCAGAACCATCGTGTATGTAGGTAAATGACCCGTCTTCGTTAATATCTAAAGTTCCTACAGAAACATTTTGTATAATAAGTACTCTCAGGTCACTAACTGAGTCAGCGTCTGAGTCATTTGATAATATTCCATTAATCTCGTCGACAGTAAGTGTATCTCCCTCAAAGACAGAATAACTATCGTCAACACCAACTGGTATGTCATTAACTCTATTTATAATAATTATTACTTTTGAAGGCACCTCACAACCGGACGGGTCAATCGCCTTATAGCTTATGCTATCCAAGGATGTCTCTGATCCGTCGTGTTGATAAAGCAACCTTCCATTGGGAAATATTTGAGTTATTCCGTGATTCTCGTAGCCAGAACTAATTGTATCTTTCTCAGCTCTTAGGTTATCTCCATCAACATCAGTATCATTTAAAAGAATACCAAGTGTATCGAGCGTTGTTCCCTCATCAATATAGAAAGTATCTCTCCTTGCAACAGGACAGTCATTGACATTAATAGGAATAATTATTATCCTTCCCCAAGTATCACTTTCACATAACTCACTTTCAATCTTATACTCAATAGTATCTCCAAGCTGACTCCCGTCGTGATAATAAGTAAATTTACCGTCATACTTGATTTCATTATTATCTAAACTTCCATTATCAGGTAGTGTCCAGTTATTAACAAATAAGGTATCTCCACCTCCATCGTCATCGTTTAGAAGGACACCACATAAGGTTCTAGACTCACCTGTGTCGTATAAATAGGTGCCATCTACCCATTTCCATCCTCCCTTAGGCTCAGCAAAATATTTATCTGCAACATCTTGATATAAACCGAAATGATATTTCCCGCTAGAAATCATTGCAGCGACTGTGTCGTTCTCTTCCTTAGTCTTAAGCATTGCCAAGTATCCTCCATTTGATTCTGCATCAGCTTTTGCATCATACCAGAGAAAAGATAAATTTGAAGTGAAATAAGAGTGACCGTCATACTGTCCAATATATTTATATCCAGATTTTGAGGTAATCAAGCTATTAACTTCCATTAAATAAGATTGATTTAAAGTTGTCTCCTTCTCATCATTCCAGGTACCATCGGAATATATTTCTCCTATATTTTCATCACCTGCACTATTAGGCTCATTTAAAGCCCAATTTTCATTGTTTGAGCCAGGATTTAAGACTTGGGTAAAGCAAGAATCAACATTTAGAGTGTCTCCCTCAGTAACATAGTAGACATCATCTAAAACCACAGGGCAGTCAGGTATTGGGTTAATTGTTATGTAAACAGTAGCCGTATCCTGACATGTTGAATCCTTCACTAGATATTTTAGTGAGTCGAGTGTTGTCTCAGAGTCATCGTGGATATATTCAATTTTACCGTCCTCACTTATAGTCGCAATTCCATAGAGAGGGTCAATTAACTTAAAAGCTTTTAATGTATCTCCCTCCTCATCAGTATCATTTGTTAAAATACCAGGTGCATCAAAAATAACAGTTCCACCCTCATCAACATTTAAGGTATCGTCAACACCGATTGGACAGTCGTTAACAGGGTTAATTATTATAGTAACTTTCCCAAGTTCACCACACTCACCGTCAGATAACTCGTAGATAAAATTATCTTCAAAATCTCCATCTTTTCCGCTGTGCACGTAAGTGAATGAACCATCAACATTAAAGTCAGTAAGGTCTCCGTCATCAGGTGCATTTACAAGAGTTGTAGAAACACCGTAATAAAGTTTTAACACATCATCCTGAGAGATAGTGTCTCCAATAACATAAAGCTCATCCATCCTGCCCTTGAAAAAATTTCCTGAGAGGTCTCTTCCCATGAGTAATTGAGCTCCAACTCCTGACAGGGATGTATTATTAAGGTCTTCAGAATATATCTCATTTTTGTTGAGGTACAGCTTATAATTATTTCCATTTTTCATAAATACAAAGTGGTTCCATGTACTAATCAAATCGGTAGTACCTACGTTTGATAATGCTTTAACCGAATAACCTGTCCCATTTCCTATCCCTATTTCTAGTTTATTATTTTTTATTCCAATTTTTAACCCTTTCTCTTGACCGTTAACAGTAAAGTTGAGAAGAGTTGGGTTATCTGCAGGATCATTAAAAGACCTGAACCATCCTGAAATTGTATACCTAGATCTATTTAGAGCTAAAATTTGATCCGATACGTTTACATAAGAGGAGTCTCCATCAAATTCAAAAGCATTCCTATCGTGTGGCGGCTGAAACCTGTCTGGAACCACTCTAGGTGAATTAGGATAATTTATAAAATATGCAGGAGAACCGCATTTCCCTCCCGTCGCAGCCTCACAATTAGTTGGGTTAGGGAGAGATAAGGTATCTGGAACTCCACCCAGCATGAAACCATCAAAATTATTAGCACTCTGATCATCTGCCTTCTTCTGAACAAGAATAGTTGGTATCATCTCCCCGTCTAGATCTAAGTCGGGTCCTGGAATGGAATCAAAGTATTCTGACATTGAATAAAATGCTATTAGGTTATTTGTTATCTGTGGTCTTGAACCAATATCAAAGTCAAAATCATTACCCATAATTGCAGGGAAATTTCTAAATGTTCCATCACTTCCTCCAGCTAATCCAGTTATTGTTAGTGTTCCACCCTCATCTACGGTATAGATAGTATCATTTGCTGTGGGACATTCGTTGACAGAAACCACATTTATATAAACCTTAACTTCAGAACATTCCCTCTGTATATCTCCCATGAAGTAGGTGAACATGTCTGCTGTCTGTTCTCCCCCGTTATGGATGTAGGTGAAAGAACCGTCTGGATATATGGTGTCTCCCACAATTGTTCCAAATATTGGCTTCTCACCAAGTGCTACGTTTAGTGTATCTCCCTCCTCATCTACGTCATTAAAAAGTACCCCCGTGTACTTTCGAGTACCTCCACTCTTATCGTACATATACTGGTTATATCCCATATTATCTACGTCAGCTACTAATGCTCCTCCCTCGTTTACAGTAAAATAATCAGTAAGTCCCTCTGCACAAGCATTATCTGGGCCAAAAAACAACAAAATAGAATCAACAGAACAGCAGGAAAGTCCGTTCTGAGGCACGTCACAAACCTCAACATAAATCTTATCTCTAACATTACCTCCACCATCATGTTCATAGGTAAATGATCCGTCTGGATTAACTGTATAACTTTTTGCATTGCCTGGAAAAGGATAAACCGGATTACCATCTTTGTCAAGGATCCAGTTAGATGAACCAGGAAGTAACTCCCTCATAAAAATAAAATCACCATCAGGGTCAATATCTAATTTAAGTGCACCTCCAGCAGAGTCTCTGGTAATAGATCCTCCCTCGTCCATGTCTAGTATCCAGGTTGTACCGTCAGAGGAATACACTGTTAATGTGTCTCCAACCGCAGAAACATCTACACTATCTATAGACATCGGGTTTCCATTCAAATCAACTAGATTCTCGATGTAATCTTTGATTGGTGCCCCGTTTAATAAACTCAAGCTATTATACCCATTGGCTCTAGTAACTGGACAATCATTGACAGGGTTAACAATAATTTTTACTGTGTCTGGAGGGCTGTCACAAACCCCGTCATTTGCATAGTATAAGAAGTAGTCTAATTCTCCCTCTCCACCTCCGTGAGTGTAAGTAAAGGAACCATCCTCATTAACAGTAACTAAACTTTTTTTACTTTCTTTATGGTCTTCTAAAACTTTGGGATCCGAATCCTTGTAGGCAAATAACTTATCACCGTTTATGTCGCTATCGTTATTTAAAAGTCCATTAAGTGAGTCAACAATTAATATTCCACCCTCATCAACGACATATGTATCAGTTACTGTTGTAGGACAGTCATTGACCTTTATAAATACCTCACCATTCGAGATATCAAAAACACCAGGCGAGTAAATAATCAACATGCTGTAAGTAAACTTATCCATTTTTGGAGATGAGCTCCCGTTATGAGTGTAAGTAAAGCTACCGTCTGTATTTAAATTAAATGCATTTGGTCCACTTGATATAGCAATTGTTGGAGAAGTAGCTAGACCTGATTCACCTGTAGCACCTACTGGTATTGGGTCGTTAGCTAGAATACCTGGGGCTAAGATATTGATTGTTCCACCTACTCCAACAATAAATGTATCAGCAACTGCCTGAGGAACGGAATTATTAATTTGAATAGCTATAACATCGTTTTTAACACATCCTCCACCGTCAGTCACTTTGTATTCAAAGAATACGTTCAAAGGATCTGAACCAGTAATAAAAGGCGGAGCCGTATAAATTGCCTCACCAGAAGGAGAAATAGATATTGTCCCAACAGATGGTGGAGATATTAATTCAAAGTCTAAAGTTAAATCTAGACCAAGAGTAAATTCTGGATCTAGAACACCAAGGGTTAGATCTCTTGTGAAAGTTTCACCTTCATTTACTTTTATTGCCTCTCCATCTACAAATGGACAGTCGTTGACTGGATTTACAGTAATTGTAACTTGACCAGTTGCACTAAATCCATCCTCATCAGTGATCTTATATGAAAAATTATCTTGACCACTTGGGGTTTCGTCACCCTGGTGTTTGTAGCTAAATGTCCCATCTGGACATATCCCCGGTAAGCCTGTTACAGGACAAGAAACAATTCCAGCAAGTGGAACTCCGAACTGCTTAATAGTAAGTTTGGTACCTTCAGGGTCATAGTCATTAACAAGTAAACCTAGGAGGGAATCACTTATTATAAGTTCACCACCTTCGTCTACACTTAGAGTACCAGAATAGTTATCGTTAACAGCTACTGGTGGATTTTCGTCATCAATAATTTTAATAATTGCCTTGTGCCCAATTTCATAAGTAATATTTTCTGAGGGGGGTGTATCTGAGAAGGTATTATTTAGTGTTATCACAATCCTCTCGTTAGGATCTTGAATATTATCATCAATTGCTGTTATAGTTACCACAGCAGTTGTATCACCAGCAGGAATAGTTACAATTTCTGTCTGACTACTTGAGAAGTCACTGTCTTTCTCAGCAACAAGGCTAGTATTAACAGAGGGATCAAGTCCCTCATAGTTTAGAGCAATCTTGGAATCTTTGCCAAAAGGTCTTGAGAGTGTTATTGTAATTTTAGCAACTCCACCATCCTCAACTATTGAATCTTTATCTAATATGAATGAGACTTTAGGTGGGTCATTATCTATAATAGAAAAAGCTATAGAATCCTTTGCTAACTTTCCAGGGCCCGACTTAATATTAGTTGTTTTAATATAAAAAGTTTCTGTATCCTCGTAGGCATTATCATCTATCGCATAAATCTCAAATTCATTAAATGTACTTCCGTCGTCTATCTTAACAACCCCAGTAAAATTCACATCGGCATTTATAGCATCCCCTCCTGTCATGCCTACTTGGACCTCTATATCTACTGATGCAGGCTGATTAATCTGTAATCTCATTCTGGTTTTTGGAGATCCTTCTTCAAGTAGAAATGTATCTCCAGCCTGAAGTTTTAGGGTCACTACTAGATCATCATCAAGAATTTCAATCTCCCTGTCTTTGTTAATATTATCAATTGTTCCAACATTAATTGAAGAAATTTCAGCTAATATCTTCTCGTCGGGCTCTATGATATTATCATCTGTTGCTGTTATAGTTAGAAAACCCGAAGATGCACCAACAGGTATGGAGATTATGTTACTTGTGGAGCTCGTTAAATTTGAGATTGTGTAATCAGTTCCATTTATAGCAACTCCAGTAAAGGTTATTGTAGCATTTGTAACAGAAGTAGCATTTGCCAGAGCTCCCGAAGTATTTCTTAAAGTAACAACAAGTTTAGTAGATCCACCGTTCTCTAGGATAGATGACTGATCCACTGAAAGGTGGGCTACTGGTTGAGCCTGAGCAGACAGTCTAATTACGAATGACAACAGAACAAATAAAAAAAGTGATATATTCTTCTTCATTATGTGTATATACAATCAACAAATATAAAGATTTAGCTTAGGCATATGAACTAAATACATACTTATAACGACCTTGAAAAGGTAAAATTTTAATTTTTGTTTGCTAATTGACCGCAGGCAGCATTAATATCTTTACCTCTACTCCTTCTCAGACTCACGTTAACACCTCTTTTTAGAAGATAATTAATGAATTTTTCAGTTTTTTCAAATGAGGACTTCTCAAACCCCAAACCTTCCACGGGATTATACTCAATAATATTTACTTTTGAGCTAAGGTGTTTAGTATACTTATAGAGGTTGTGT
>CEOK01103831.1_pt1 | contig 11182 bp, 8 predicted proteins | sample 427001 | NCBI WGS metagenome assembly CEOK01 (sample SAMEA2591108, study PRJEB7988) | marine metagenome | isolation source: saline water (ENVO:00002010), including | reverse complement strand
AATCAAATAAAATTACAAAATCAAGATATTGATTTTGTAATTAAGGTAGAAAATATGGGAAATGATAAAATAAATAATGTTCCCATTGAAATAACATTGGATGAAAAAAGAATGGGCCAAATTGCAGCTTCATTTGAAGAAAAAGAGGTAAAAGATTTTTTATTTCGAATTTTACCTCCTAGGCCAGGAATCTTAAATGGAAATGTAAGTATAGGTTCTGATATTTTTAAAATAGACAATAATCAAACGTTTGAAATAAGTATCCCAGAAAAATTTAATTGTAAAATAATTTCTAATTCTAAAAAAAACTCAAAGACTTATGAAAGAATTTTAAACTCTATCAATGGCAATACATCATTCATTGAATTTGATGTCTATACTCTAAATAGATTTAGTAGAATAGATCTAAGCGATACTGATGTTCTTATAGTTGCAGATGCGGTAAATTTTACTCCAAGAGCAATAGAGTCTTTAAAGAGATATTTAAAAGCAGGTGGCAGTATAATATGGTTTTCGGGAGAAAATTATGGAAAATTAAAGGCTCAGACTATTTCAAATCTATCCCTTCCTAAGTTGATTGAAACAGTAGATTTAAAAAATAAGTCATTTCTCAATGTAAAAATAGAAGATAGAGATAATGAAATTTTTCAAAACTTAAACATGAGGGATATTAGAGATTACTTTCCAAAGATATTTAAATATAATTCACTTGAAATAAACTTTAAAGATAAAATGATTCTGAGCATGGGTAAAAATATTCCATTTTTGTTGAATCTGGATTCTAAGTTGGGGTCAATATATCTATTTACCTCCCCTCTTGAACTTTCGTGGAATGATTTTTCATTAAAAGGAATTTTAATTCCAGTTATATATAGAATGATTGCTATTTCATCAAATGATGAAACTAATATTTCACCTGTAAAAATAAATGAAGAAAAATTAATTAAAATAAAGAACCAGGATTTAAATAGTAATTGGATACTCAAAACCCCCTCGCAAGAAAAAATCTTACTTGTCCCTGATTACAAAAACCAAGTTTTAATCATTGATCAAACGAATGAGCTAGGCTCATATAGTGTATATTCAAATGATGTCTTATTTACATCCTTTTCAACTTTATTATCTCCTAGGGAATATCCAAGTAGTTATAGTTATAAGAGAAAAATAAATGAAAAAATTTCTAATTTGAACTATAAATGGATTGATAAAAAATCAAATATCAAAGAAACAATATCATCAAATAGACATGGAATGTCGCTTTGGAGGTTTTTTCTTTTATTTGCAATAATATTGTATATTATTGAATCTTTCTTAAGTAGACCGCGAAAAAATTAATATTTAATGAGAAAAAAAGCATTTTTAATAGGTGCAGATCTTGGAAGTTCGAGTGACGCAAATTTTTCTGATCACATGAAAGAGCTTGAGCTATTGTCAAAAACAGCAGGTTATGAAATTGTTAAAGTTTTGAGTCAGAAAGTATCAAAAATAAATCCATCTTCATACCTCGGTTCTGGAAAAGTTGATGAAATTCTAAATTTTGCGAAATATTATAATGTTAAATATTTAATTTTTGACAACGAGCTTACTCCGGCACAATCAAAAAACATAAATAAAAAATATAAGAAGATTGTAGTTATTGATCGAGCTGATTTAATTTTACAAATTTTTATGAAACACGCAAAAACTAGAGAATCGAAAGTTCAAGTTGAATTAGCACAATTACAATATTTATTACCAAGATTGACAAGAGCTTGGACCCATCTTGAAAGGCAAATGGGGGGCATAGGATCAAGGGCAGGCGCCGGAGAGACTCAAATTGAAGTTGATAGAAGATTGCTTAGGGATAGAATATCAAAACTTAGATATGAATTGGCAAAAATTGAGAAAAATAGAATTACTCGAACTAAAAAGAGAGTTAATAGTTACAAAGTTGCTCTGGTAGGATATACTAATGCAGGAAAATCAACCTTAATGAAAACAATGTCGGGTGCTGATGTTTTGATTAAAGATCAATTATTCGCAACGCTTGATACCACAGTTAGATCAGTAAACTTAGATAAATATAACACTATCTTGCTCAGTGACACTGTTGGATTTGTCAGAAAATTACCACATCATCTGGTTGCAAGTTTCAAAAGCACACTCAATGAAGTGGTTGATGCAGATTTGATATTGATTGTATTGGATTCTTCCTCAGATCAAGTGATTGAACATTATAAGGTCATTAAAGAGGTTCTCAATAATTTAAATGCCAATACAAGCGATTATATTATTGTTTTAAACAAGATGGATCAAATTGATAACCATAAAAAAATACAACATTTAAATGTTGAATTTCCTAGTGCACTATTTATTTCCGCATTAAAATGTTTAAAAATTGAAGAATTGAAACTGAAAATTGTTGAATTTATGGAAGAAAATTACAGAACAGTTGATCTTAAATTGCCTTATAATAACTCTAAGAATATTTCTTTGATTCAAAATTCTGCATATGTTATTAGTAGAAAGTATAGAGAAAAATACTTGCATATAAAGGCAAAAGGGCCAAGAAGTAAAATGAATAGTTTGTTAAAACTGTTAAATAAATAAAAAAACCCTGACTTACAGGGTTTTTTTATTGTTGCTTTAGAATCGATTTCAAGGATCCGTGTAAACACGATAGAGGTCTCTTTTGCTAGCAAACTTCCTTTATCCAGTAAGGAAAGGCCTGTTTTTTAACTCAAGAAGTTGGCCTCAAGAAAAAAAGGTTGAAGATCCTGAAATTCAAAAAACTAAAGCAACATAAATAATTTAAATAATTATAATGTGATAAGAAATATTTTTTGAAATGGATCAGTTTTTTTCTGATGAAGCGATTGCAACAGCAACGCTTGCATCGCCAGTTACGTTTGTAACTGTTCTAAGCATATCTAAGATCCTATCAACGCCCAGAATTAAAGCCAATCCAACACTTGGGACCCCAATTGCTTCTAAAATAATTACAAGTGTAATTATACCTGCCCCAGGAACAGCAGCTGTTCCAATAGAAGCCAAGACAGCAGTTAATACAATTGTAGATTGAGCTCCTAATGAAAGATCCATGCCAAGTGTTTGCGCTATAAAAACAGCTGCAATTGCTTGATAAAGTGCTGTACCATCCATATTGATTGTAGCTCCAAGCGGAAGAACGAATGATGAGACTTCCTCAGGAACGCCAAGTTCTTTTTCGCATCTATCCATTGTTACTGGCAGTGTTGCCCCACTAGAACTTGTGGAAAAGGCAAGTAGTTGAGCAGGGGCGATGCCCTTATAAAATTTCTTTAATGACATCTTTGAAAATATTTTTAAAACTGCAGAATATGTTATTATCGTTTGCAAAATCAATCCAATTATCACTGCTATCATGTAAAAACCCAATGCTCCTAAAAGTTCAAATACTTTATTTATGTCATCCCCTGCAATTGTTGATATTGTATCAGCAATCAAAGAAAAGACCCCAATGGGGGCCAAAATCATAATATTTTCAACCAGTTTAATGACAACTTCGTTCAAGCTCTCAAAGAAGCTAAGCATTGGTTTAGATTTAGATTTACCAATCTGAATTAAAGAAATACCAACAATAATTGAAACAAAAACCACCTGAAGCATATTGCGATTGTTTGAGGCAGCATTGAAGAAATTTTGAGGAACCATATCAATAAAAGGCTGCAATGCTGTTCTTTCTTTCATTTGTTGAGCAGCTTCCATTTTTCCAGAGGCTGTGTCTTGATATGAAGACTGAAGTTTTTGCTTCATTTCATCAGGAAGTTTATCTCCTGGTTGTAAGATGTTTACTGCGACAAGGCCTATAGTCGCAGCAACAGCTGTAGTAGAAATATAAATCATTATAGTTTTGCCGCCAATTCGAGATAGCTTTTGAAGATCTGATAATGATGCAACGCCCGTTATTAGCGATGAAAGTACTAGCGGTACAGCAATAAGTTTTAGCAAGCTAATAAAAATCTTCCCAAATGGTGAAATCCACTCACTTGTGAATTGATTCCATCCATTTGATGCTGCAAAAATACCAAATACGATTCCAAGTATCAGGCCGATTATAATTTTTCCGTAAAGAGGTATTTTCATGGCGATCCTTTTGAGCTAATAATTATTGATACAAATATTTTTAATTAAAAAAAGTACAGCCCTAAATAAAATAATAAAAGATAATTACCAATTTTATTCATTGAGGAATTTTAATGCTTGTTCAATGTCATTGGTTGGAATTTTGCAGGCAAAATCCTTACATACATAAAATGTTGGTTTTTCATCAATCATATACTGAGTATTGGTCCAAGAAGCAATTTTTGATAATTTTCTTTTAGTATCATTTATATTTTTAAATATAAGTACTTTAGATGGATTGTATTTTTTCTTAATTTTTTTAATTAGACTTTTAGTTTCGGTGTTAAGTTCTCCGACAATCACAATTTCCTTAGGTGAGTCAATTTCAAACATGTAAGCGCTTAGCATTGAGCTGAAGGAGGAAGGGGATCGTTGTATTTCATTAGAAAATGTTTTAAATAAGTTTTCAGCAATATCGATCCACTTTACTTCTCCTGTCATCTTGGATAATCTTACTAGGTTCATTGCAATAATTGAATTTCCTGAAGGGATTGCACCATCATAACCCGTTATAGATCTGACAATCATTTTTTCAGAATTTTTACTGCTTAGGTAAAAGCCAGCATCATTTTCATTTGAAAAATTTTTAATAACAATATCGCTTAGGTTAATAGCTTCTTCCAAATAGTCAACTTTAAATGTACTTTCATATAGCTCTAAAAGACCCCATGTATAAAATGCATAATCATCAAGATGCCCAGTAATACCAGATTTACCATTTCTATACCTTTTCAAAAGAGTACCATCTTCATTTTTCAAATTTCTTGAAATAAAATCAGCACTTTTTTCCGCAATTAAAACAAATTCTTCATTGTCAAAAATATCACCAGCTTTTGCAAAGGCTGCTATTGCAAGCCCATTCCAATCCGTTAATATTTTATCATCCTTAAGAGGATGAATTCTCTTTTTTCTTTCCTCAAAAAGTCTAGTTCGTATTTTTTCATATATATTATCACTAATATTATTTAAACTTTTTATATGAAAAATATTTTTGCCATTTTTCTTTCTAGTTGACTCATCTAAATAATTTCCTTCATCTTCAATATTAAAATAATCTATTGATAAATCTTTTTCACTTTTTCCAAGAAAATTTAATTCTTCAAACGACCAAATGTAAAATGTACCCTCTTCTCCTTCGCTGTCTGCATCTTCAGCAGAGTAAAATCCACCTCTACTATCAGTTAGATCTCTTTTGATATAAGTAAGAATCTCAATCGCAATTTTTCTATAAACATCTTTTTTTGTTAAATGATAAGCTTCTGTGTATGCTATAGAAAGCATTGCTTGATCATATAGCATTTTTTCAAAATGCGGAACTAACCATTCTTTATCAGTGGAATATCTATGAAAACCAAATCCTAGCTGATCATATATCCCTCCCATTCGCATATTTATAAGTGTTTTCTCTGCCATTTCAAGCGCTGTTTTATTTCCGGTCATTTTATGATATCTAAGTAAGAATATTATATTTTGAGGAGATGGGAATTTAGGTTGTGTGCCGAATCCACCATTCTCACTATCATATCTTTCAACGAAAACAGAATATGTATCGTTTAGAATACTTTCATTAAGATTGTTACCAATGGTTTTTTTGTTTGATTCTATCAAAAATTTTTCAATTTTATCTGCAGATTCAATTAGATCTTTTCTTTTAGTTTTCCATGCTTCAGAAATTGATGGTATTAGTTCCATCATTCCGGGCCGACCAAAGCGCCCTCTTTTTGGAAAATAAGTACCAGCAAAAAAAGGCTGTTTATCAGGACTCATTAAAATTGTTAAGGGCCATCCACCTCTTCCTGTCATTGCTTGACATACAGTCATATAAATATGATCTATTTCGGGCCTCTCTTCTTTATCAACTTTAATGGATATGAAATTATCATTTAGTAGTTTAGCAACCTCTTCATCTTCAAATGATTCTTTTTCCATGACATGGCACCAGTGACATGTTGAATAGCCAATAGATAAAAAAATTGGAATATCTAGCTCTTTTGCTTTTTTAAAAGCTTCTTCAGACCACGGATACCAATCAACAGGATTATTTTTATGTTGCAATAAGTAGGGACTTGATTCCTCTTCCAATCTGTTCACAAATTTCGCTTCCTTATTATGTTCAGCTTTTTCTTGCCCTAAGGCAAAATTGGAAAAAACCATTGTTGTTAAAAAAAATAAATTTAGAATTGTATTAATTTTTACTGTGCTTGTATTTAGCATAGTTGAAAATTAATTTATTAAGCTTTTCAAAGCAATGATAGAAGAATTATGATTTATGTAATAACAATTGCTATTTATTTAATTGGCTTGGTCATTATTGGCTTTTTTAAAGCAAAGCAAATTAAGACACAAAGTGATTTTTCTGTCGCTGGAAGATCTCTAACCCCTTGGATCTTAGTAGGAACCATGCTTGCAACTTGGATGGGTACAGGTTCTATTTTGGGCAACGCTGGAAAGACGTATCAGTCTGGTATGGCTGGTCTGTGGCTTCCGCTTGGCAGCGTGTTAGGTATTATTGTTTTAACTCAAATTGCAGGAAAAGTTAGGTCATATAACAAGTTTACGGTACCAGAGATTATTGGTGAAAGGTATGGTCAAGTTGCCAGACTGCTATCAGTAATTGCTTTAGTTTTAGCGTATATGGTAATTGTAAGTTATCAGTATAATGCTGGCGGTGCAGTATTGCATACAATATTTACTGATGATAGCGGTGTTTCGGCGATATCTGTAGAAACCGGTACCATTATTGCTGCACTATTTATCATACTTTATACTATGTTAGCAGGATTGCTTAGCGTTGTGTATACTGATGTAGCTAATGGAATCATAATTCTTATTTCTTTTATGATAGCTATTCCAATATTTTTAGTTGAAGCTGGTGGATTTGACGGAATGAAAATAGCTTTTTCAGATATGGGAAAGCCCGAGCACATGCGGTTTTTTGGTGTCTATTCTTTCATTGATATAATTAATTTCTGTTTACCTGGATTTTTATTGATTATGGGTGATGCCAATATGTATCAACGTTTTTTTGCTAGCAAAGATTCAGAAGGAGCAAAATCAGCTACAAAATTTTTGATTGGCGCTGTTGCTATAGCCGAAGTAATGATAATCTTTGCTGCATGGGTTGCTTCTAGTATGATTCCTGATGCAGAGGTGGGAAAATATGTATTGATTTATGCATCTCATCAATTCTTACCTCCTTTCATTGGCGCAATTATGATGACTACAATCATTGGCATTATCATATCTACGGCAGATAGCTTTTTATTAGTGCCCGCTACGACTTTGATGAGGGATGTCTACATGGAATACTTCGATAACAATGCAAGTGAAGCAAAAATTGTTTTTCTCAGTCGAGCGCTAGTGGTGATATTAGGCGTAGTAGCATATTTTGTATCACTAGGTTTTGCAAAATCATCAGGTTTCTTTGAACGCTCATTGTATGCATACACAATCTATGGTGCAGCAATAACGCCAAGCTTGGTCGCAGCATTATTTTGGGAAAGAGCAACAAAAGAGGGAGCCATTGCATCAATTGCTTTAGGTACTATCACAACAATTTTATGGAAAGAATCAACGTTTATAGAAAAAATAATCTCACCAGCAATTCACTTGAACATAGATGCTGTTATTCCAGCTATCACTCTTTCAATGGTATCATTGATTATGGTGAGTATTATGACTGAGAAAACAAATAAAAATTAATATTTACAGTATTCTTCTGTAGTACTCAAATGTCAAGCCGGTTCCTTGCCAATTATGGACGTTTTCTATCAGCGAAATATTTCCTTTGAATCTTGCAGTCCTGCCTGAAATAACGTGCCCTGTTACAAAATTTAAATTCTTTCTCTTTGCAACATTGCTTAAAAAAACCCTTTTTAGTATTCTAGCATATCCATTTCCAAAGAAAGTTTCTTTGATAACAAAAGCATAAGTATATAAGGTATTGGATTTGCCAAAATTAACATCCTTTCTAGCCCAAGGCTCTCTGCTTAATTTTTCAATTGGGATTCCAATGATGTATCCAATAATTTTATGTTGGCAAATAGCAATAAATGAGATAGAGCCAGATCTATTGAAATATTTTTCAATCGTTGATTTTGTAAGTATTGATTTATCACCATATTTTTTTGAAAGAACCATAGACACATCTATTAGAGCATCAACATCATTTTCGCCAACGTTTAACATTTCAACAATATTGAATACTCCACTTTTAGCAATTTCTTTGGTTGTTGAATTAGGATTCAATTTCTATCCATTATATTTTATTTGATACATTGTTTTTCGTTCTTGTTTCTGCATTGTAAATTAGAGCATGAGTTCCTTTAATTTACGCTTAAATGAGAGAATTACTTCACTCAAAAGCCACCTTTGCGTGGGGCTTGACATTGCAAATAGTAGTTTCAATAATTCTAATATTGAACTTAAGAAACTTAAGGATCATGCAAAAAAAGTAGTTGAATCGACAAGAGATTTAGTCGTTGCATATAAGCCCAACTTTGCTTTTTTTGAAAAATGGGGGTCAAGAGGCTATCAATGGCTTGAAGAAATTGTTGACTTTATCGGTGATGATATTATTAAGATTGCCGACGCAAAGCGTGGCGATATTGGCAATACTGCAAATCAATATGCTGAAAGCATTTTTGGTCATTTTGGATTTGATGCGGTTACGCTCAGCCCATACATGGGCTGGGATTCAATTGCACCTTTTGTTGCTGATGAAAAAAAAGGCGCCTTTATTTTATGCAAAACGTCTAACGCCTCATCTAAGGACTTCCAAAATTTGCCAATTGAAAATAAAAAATTATTTGAGATAGTAGCTCAAAGGTCATCCAAATGGAATGCATCCAATAACATAGGACTGGTTGTTGGTGCAACAGCAAGTAACGAACTAAGAGTTGTTAGAAAATACGCTAAAAATATGCCTTTACTGATTCCTGGTATAGGCGCTCAAGGTGGTGATTTAAAAACTAGTATGATCGAGGGCAATACAAATGGAGATGCAATCATAAATGTTTCTAGAGGAATATGTTTTGCTGGAGACCTTAGTAGTAATGCAATTAGATCGAAAGCAGAAGAATATTATAATAATATGAGAGAATTAATGGATGAACATAGATAAATACATTGAAATATTTAAGAAAACTGGAGCGTTGCTTGAGGGGCACTTCGTTTTAACCTCAGGTAGGCATAGTTCATCTTATTTTCAGTGCGCAAAGGTTCTTCAATACCCACAATACTTATCTCAATTTTCCAAAGAAATCATTAAAGAATTGTCTACAGAATTAGAAGTAGACAAAGTAATTTCACCCGCAGTTGGAGGTATCGTATTAGGTACGGAAGTTGGTAGATTGTTAAATAAACCTACAATCTTTGCAGAAAGAATGAATGGACACATGTCATTGAGAAGAGGATTTAAAATTAACAAAAATGAAAAAATCTTAGTAGTTGAAGATGTAATTACAACTGGAGGTTCAGTAAAAGAGGTAATTGATGTTGTGCATAAGAATCACGGACAAGTTGTTGGGGTAGGTATTATAGTTGATAGGAGCAACGGTCAAGTAAAAATTCATGAGAAACAAAAATCACTTGTATCACTAAAAGTAGAAAGTTTTTCGGAGGATGACATTCCTGATTCATTAAAATCCATACCCATTCAGAAACCTGGAAGTCGGAGTTTATTAAAATGAGAAAAACGTTTATATTAATTTTTTTAATCGGAGTGTTATTGATGAGTTGTTCAAAAGATCAAAAAGTAGCTATTATATCGACAAAATTTGGGGATATGGTTGTAGAATTTTTTCCAGATGCCGCACCTAAGCATGTTGAAAATTTTCAAATTTTAGCAGAGGAAGGGTACTATAATGGCACTACTTTTCATAGGGTTATCCCTGGTTTTATGATACAGGGCGGAGATCCAAATTCTAAGGATCTAGATAGGATGAATGATGGAACTGGTGGAAGAGCAGGAAAGTTTTTTGGAATTGGCAGGGAAAATGATCCCGAATCATGGACTGTTCCAGCTGAATTTAATGATACCCCTCATCAACGCGGAACATTATCAATGGCAAGATCTCAAAATATTGATTCAGGTTCAAGCCAATTCTTTATTTGTCATGACAATGCTCCCTTTTTAGATGGACAGTACACAGTTTTTGGGCAATTAATAAGTGGCATTGAAGTGGTTGACCAAATCGTTAATTCAGAAAGAGACCCCAGAGATAATCCACTTGATAGAGTAGAAATGACCGTTTCTTTGGTTGATAAATCCGAAGCAATTAAAAATGAGAACAATTGACGTTAATTTTAGTCCTTGGAACATTTGCATTCAGAATATAATGGGATGATTTTAGAATGAAGCGATACATTTTTTACTTTCTGCTTTTTACAAAAATCTTTTCTCAATTTAAAACGCCAGTTGAGATTTCTTCTGAAGTTATTGGGAATGTGAGAGCTGGAGAAATAGTTGAAATATCTATAACCGCAGAAATGGATGAAGAATGGTACATCTATGCTTTGAGGGATCAGGGACAGGGTCCGACTGCCTCTAAAGTAACATTATCGAGTGATTTTATTGATGAAATTGGTAAAGTTATCGAATCAGAGCCGTTATCCAAATATGATGAGAATTTTGCTACAAATACTAGAATTCATCAAGGTGGAGCTAATTTTATAGCACCTTTTCGTTTAAAGCAAGATATCTTGCCAGGTAGCTATATTGTGAAAACTTCTATTCTTTACCAGGTATGCAATGCATCCGTTTGCTATCCACCCAAAGAAGAATTTATGGATGTTGCATTCATTATTGAGGAAGGGCCCATACGACCTGACCGTAGTGAGATGGTGACGATCGATAAAGCTATTTACGACAGCTCTGGTAACATAAATTTAGAAGCCGCGATTGGAAGCGGACTTTTCTCATTTATTATATTATCGGTAAGCATGGGTTTCTTAGCACTATTAACACCATGCGTATTTCCCATGATACCGATCACCATTTCTTTTTTCACTCATAAAGGAGAAAAAAACGAGGGCAGTC
>CEOK01027180.1_pt1 | contig 11194 bp, 15 predicted proteins | sample 427001 | NCBI WGS metagenome assembly CEOK01 (sample SAMEA2591108, study PRJEB7988) | marine metagenome | isolation source: saline water (ENVO:00002010), including | reverse complement strand
TAAAACAGGGCGCAAAGCTTAGAAGGGTTTTTGGAGTTATTGAACTAAAAATTTAAAAAACTTTACTCTGGTTGCTCAGACAGGAACGCTTTGGTATAAACTCTCGCCCAGAAGCGAGGTGTCTAAAATGTCAAGAGTTTGTCAGGTTACAGGTAAAAGGCCGATGGCTGGAAATAATGTCAGTCATGCTCAAAACAAAAATAAACGCAGGTTTATGCCAAATCTACGTTTTCACCGTTACTGGGTAGACTCGGAAAACAGGTACGTAAGGTTACGGGTTTCCTCCAAAGGCATGAAAATAATCGACAAAAAGGGTATCGATGAGGTTCTGAAAGAAATTAGAGCAGCGGGACAAAAAGTATAAAGCCTTGGGTATAGCAGGATTTTCATCCGGGTTCAGAAGGAAAGTATTATGAGAGAAAAAATAAAGTTGGTATCAAGTGCTGGAACTGGCCACTACTACACCACAGATAAAAATAAGAAGAACATGCCAGATAAGATGGAGATTAAAAAGTTTGACCCGGTAGTTCGCAGGCATGTTATTTATACGGAAGGAAAAATTAAATAAGATCTCGTGCCGGAACTCCCAGAGGTTGAAACGACCAGGGCCGGCATTGAGCCTCACATAAAGGGTAAAACGCTCACTGATTTCTTTGTGAGGCAAAAGTGGCTTAGATGGCCCGTAGAGTTGCCTGATACCATCAAAGGTCAGAGGGTCAACGAAGTTGAAAGAAGGGGAAAATATCTACTTCTTGAAATGGATTCGGGCTCTCTGATCATACACTTGGGAATGTCTGGGAGCCTAAGGTTGGTTCGAGGATCCATCGCTGCGTCCCAACACGATCATTTGGACCTTGTTTTTAGTGATCTGAGGTTGAGACTTAACGACCCCAGGAGATTTGGGAGTGTCCACTTCCACAGCGGGGCTCCTGAAACCCACTGGCTTCTAAAGAAATTAGGTCCCGAACCGCTTGGAGAAGATTTCTCTGAAGAGTATCTTTTTCGTCGATCTAGAAGAAAGCGATTGAGTGTTAAAAGTTTTTTGATGGATAGCTCTGTCGTCGTAGGTGTGGGAAACATTTATGCCACCGAGGCACTCTTTGCGGCGCGGGTAAGGCCTACTGTGCGGGCAGGTAACGTCAGCAGAAAAGCTTATGGGAATCTTGTTTTGGAGACAAAGAGAATACTTGAAGCGGCTATAGAGCTTGGAGGAACAACATTGCGGGATTACGTCGGTGCGGGCGGGAAACCAGGTTATTTTATCCAGAGCCTAAATGCATACGGTCGGGAAGGGAAACCTTGTCGGGTTTGTGGGGGTACCTTGAAGAAAATTATTCTTTCTCAAAGATCCACTGTCTTTTGTGCGTCCTGTCAAGTGAGGTCCGGTTGGTCTTAACTCAGTAGGTGTGAGCCAAAGTGCTGGCAACGGCAGGATGCACGAACTGTGATATATCCCCCCCAAGAGCGGCTATTTCTCTAACTAATGTGGAGGAAATGAAAGAGCATTCCTTTGAAGTTGGAAGGAAGACATACTCTATGTTGGGGTCGAGAGAGGTATTCATTTCAGCCATCTGAAATTCATAATCGAAGTCTGTAACCGTCCTCAGGCCTCTAAGGATAAAGGGAGTGCCCTTCGACTTGGCATAGTCTACTAGTAAAGTATTGAAGCCCTCTACCTCTACCCTTGCTCCGTGCTCGGAAAGAACTGTCTTGCAAAGAGCTATGCGGTCAGCCAGATCTGTTTTGGGGTCCTTTTGCGCAGACGTCCCTATCGCTAAAATGACTTTGTCAAATAACTTGAGCGCGCGCTCAACGAGGTCGGTATGCCCGTTGGTTATAGGATTGAACGATCCGGGATACACTACTGTTCTTGAAGTCATGATGATTCGGCTTGTTTTTTTGGATCATATATTTCGGTTGGCCTCACCGCAAGTTCACGGCATTTGTCTTTGTTTTTCAGCAAGTATTCCAGCCCTCTGGCCGCTGCTGCTTTCCTTGTAGACTTTCAAATAGTGCTTTTGACACAACTCCTTCAGGAACTTTATATCGCTCCCCTCTAGATAAATAAGTTGTCCTTCTGACAACCTCTCTCCAATAAGGGATACTGTTTTTTCTAGTATCCTTGGGTTGGAGAATGGGGGATCTAAGAAGAAGATATCAAACTGATCTGGATATGTCTCAAGAAAAGATTGTGCAGTCGCGTTCACAATCCGACAGTTTTCTGCATTCAAAAGTTCTGCGTTAGATAAGAGGGATAGGTAGGCTTTTTTTGATTTCTCTACCAATATGACAGAATCTGCGCCGCCCGAGGCGGCCTCGAAGCCCAGAGCGCCTGACCCAGCAAACAAATCGAGGCATCTGCTGTTCGCAATAACTGGCCGTAGCCAGTTGAATAGTGTCTCTCGCTGACTTGCGAGCGTCGGCCTCAGCCCGTCAATGGAAGGGAAATAGAGTATCCTTCCTCCCCACCTACCGCTTATTAATCGAACACGTCCCCTCGGGTTGTCTCCCCTTTTTGTTCTCATGTATGGGCCTTCATTTCCATTGCGTATTCTTCCGCGACAAGACAATAATAGATGCGTGTTTTGAATGCAGTCAAAACGAGTCATTCACAGTTATATTAGGCTAATCAAATGGCAACTCCCTCCGTAAAGACCAATGTTAAGTCAGCTGGCAAACTTCGGCGTGGTCTTGGAAGCTCCAGGAAAAAGCTTTCTTCTTTGTTTGCTGATCTTTTCTTGGGACCTAAAAAAATAGAGGGAGATTTTTTTAAGGATCTTGAGAGTGCGCTTCTGTCAGTTGATATAGGACCGAAGACTGTCAACGATATGCTCGGAAGTTTAGTCGACAAACTTCCTCGCACCAGTCTCTCGGAGCCAAAAATATTGTTACCTGAACTAAAGCGCATTATGGTAGAAAAACTCTCCTCCTTTCACTCGGAAATGGAGATAGGCTCGAGCGCTCCGCATATAGTCTTTTTTGTCGGAGTAAATGGGGCTGGTAAAACGACGACGATAGGAAAATTAGCGGAGAGATACTCGGTAAAAGGAAAATCAGTTTTATTAGCGGCAGGTGATACTTTCAGAGCAGCGGCCGCTGATCAGTTGAGCGAATGGGCAGAGAGATCTGGGGCCCAGTTTGTCTCCGCTGCTGGATCCTCCGATAGTGCCTCTGTCATTTACGATGCGATACAAAAAGCCCAATCTGCGGAGATTGATCTTCTCCTCGTCGATACAGCTGGGCGCCTACAAGCCAACTCTCAACTCATGGACGAATTGAAAAAAGTAAAAAAGGTTACTGGCAAGCTGGCTCAGGGAGGTCCTCACGATATCGTATTGGTGATCGACGGCTCTGCAGGACAGAATGCGATTTCTCAGGTTGCAGAGTTTGATAGGGCCTTGGGTTTGACTGGGCTGGCAGTAACTAAGCTAGATGGAGGTGCGCGAGGTGGAGTGATCTTTTCGATAGAAAGCGAACTGGACGTGAGGTTGCCAATTTTCTTCGTTGGGGTGGGCGAATCGAAAGAGGATCTAGTGGATTTTAATCCCCTTGAATATGTTGAGGCTCTTTTACCTTGGGACGATTTTTAGATGCCACAAACGCCCCTGATATCTCTGGTCAGAGTCTCAAAAAAGTTTGGCAGTGGACAGGAAGCGCTATCCGAGATTAGCGCAGAATTTCATGAAGGCACCATTACCTATGTTACTGGGCACTCTGGGGCGGGGAAAACCACTTTACTGAGATTGATTTTTGGTGCGGATAAGGCTTCTCGCGGGAAAGTGATAGCAGCCGATCGGGATGTTGGAAAGCTCACCATTGCCGAGTTGCCGATGTATCGACGGAATGTAGGGGTCGTTTTTCAAAACCCAAATTTAATCTTTCGAAGAACAATTTTTGAGAATGTGGCGCTGCCTTTGTTAATAGACGGAGAGAAATTAAGTCAGGTTGAGAAAAGAGTTCGAGGCGCTTTATCGCGTGTGCATTTGGCTGGGCGGGAGAATCTTTTTCCCTATCAGCTCTCCATTGGAGAACAACAAAGAGTCGGATTAGCGCGGTCTATAGTGAGGCGTCCAATTATTCTAATCGCAGATGAACCAACAGGTAATTTAGATCCGGCCCTGTCGAGGACGGTTTTTGGTTTGCTGAGCGAATACTCGGCCACGGGTGCGGCAGTGGTTGTCGCTAGCCACGATATTAATTTGGTAGCAGCATACAAAGGGCGGGAGGTAAGCCTAAATCAGGGTCGAGCAGTAATAAATGATGAATCGTAAAATTCGTCCCTGAGGGGTTCCCGTTGAAAGAGGATTTGGATAGGGATCTATTCGTCGCCCCAAAATGGCGCCGGCGTCTAGTCTATTGGCTTAGAGATCACATTCGTGTTGCCAGTGAAGTATCGAAGAATATGAGCTTAGAGCTATCTAGCAGTTTTCTGACTTGGTTTATCCTTGGGCTTACGGTTTCATTTCCGGCCGGGCTATACCTCGCTCATTTGAATACTGAGAAGGCTGAAGGATTGGTCGGCCTAACAGGAGGGTTAGCAATTTACTTTCAAACTGGAACAACCGAATCCGAAATAATTAGTCTGCAAGATTGGATAACGCAAAATCCCGAATTAGAAGTGAAAGAAGTAAGGTCAAGCGAGAAGTCCTTTGAAGACCTTTTGTCAACAATCTCGGACCAAACAAGAGAGCCCAACCTCTTGGAGGGTATTGATCATACGGTGTTGCCAGCCATTATGTTTGTCGAATTGCCGGCCGGCTACGATGAGCGCCGCCTAATTAATTTGAGATCTGAAATAGAAGAGCTTCCCAGGGTTGATTCAGTGGTCATGCAATATGAATGGTTGGAGCGGTTGGCAGCCTTGCAGTCGCTGATTGAAAAGTTCTGGCTTTTGAGCTCATTTTTATTTGGGCTTGCCTCAGTTTTGGTAACCTCGATATCAATTAGTTTTGCGATTCAGGGTCAGTTAGAAGAACTAAAAGTTTTTCATTTTTTGGGAGCTACAAAAAGACAAGTGAGACGGCCATTTATTTATCTGGGAGCTATTTTCGGAATCGGGGGCGGTCTCATGGCGCTATTCATTCTGGCCTTGGTGTTAAGCATCATTGAGCCCAGCCTTTCCTCTTTGGATTTATCTTACGGCCGAGAAGGCTTAATTGTCGGGTTCGATTTATTTTTCAGTTCTGTCCTTATCTTATGTTGTATGTTCCTGGGAATTATCGGTGCGACGTTAGCGGCTAGTCGAGAACTGATTAATTTGGACGAGCTTGTAAGCTAAACTTTGATTAGCACTCTGATGTAAAGAGTGCTAATATTGTCCGAAAGTGTTACTGGAAGTAGCAGATGAATTCTCACGTTATGAAGTTGCCGGCTCTCTCGCCCGGTTTAGATATAGAGTCCTATTTGCGTATTTTGGGTCAGTTTCCCATTCTGTCAGCTGGAGAAGAGCGTGCGCTCGCGATCAAATTCACCGAGGAGGGAGACCTTGATGCCGCGAGAAAGCTAGTCTTTGGCCATTTAAGGTTTGTGGCTTACCTGGCGCGCTCTTATAAAGGATATGGCCTTCCTTATGAGGATCTGGTTCAAGAAGGAAATATTGGATTAATGAAAGCCGTGAAAAGATTCGACCCTTCTTTTGGTGTCAGGTTAATCTCATTTGCGGCGCATTGGATCAAAGCCGAGATACATGAATATATCCTGAAAAACTGGAGAATCGTCAAAGTAGCGACCACTAAGGCGCAGCGGAAGCTGTTTTTTAATTTGAGGAGCGCGAAAAAAAACTTTAACTGGTTAGATCCTCAAGAAACCCTTGCTATAGCCAACGATTTGGGGGTTAGTTCGGAAGAAGTTTCGAGAATGGAAGGCAGACTGAGTGCGAGCGATTTAGCGTTCGACGGTAGTCCTGAATCGGAAGAAGACGGGGAGTCTTCTGCGCCAGCTTACTATTTGGCTTCCGATGCGCCGAATCCTGCGGACCTCGTCGAGTCTAGAGATGTAAAAAGGCGCCACGCGGAGCAGCTATCGAACGGTCTGGCTACGCTGGACGACAGAGGCAGAGATATTATTCAGCGTCGTTGGCTTTCCGATACAAAGGCAACTCTTCATGAACTGGCCGATGAATATGGTGTTTCGGCAGAGAGAATAAGGCAGTTGGAGCTGGCCGCGATCAATAAGATGAGGACTTTGGTCGCGCAAGAAGAGATTTGAACGCCCGCCATATAGCAGTTCTGTTCGGAGGGGTATTTGGGTTTTTGGGAGCTGGAATGGGAGCGATAGGGGCCCATCACTTGATTTTGACTCCCTCGGAAAGAGCGGCATGGACAACCGCAGTAGATTATCAAATATGGCACGCGCTAGTGTTACTAGTTGTCCCCCTTATTTTCACCACGGTAAGTAGGATCTCGATCGCCATGATTGCCTCTTATATTGCTGGTACCGCTTTATTCAGCGGTAGTATCTATCTATTGGTCTTAACGAAAAATTCGCTTTGGGGGCCTCTTACTCCTATAGGTGGACTCTGCATTCTTTTCGGATGGTTTTTTCTGATCTTGTCCCTTCTGTTAAATAGAGAAAATTTATCTCTCTAGAAGTGAGCCACAAAGCCATTGAAAATAGAAGAATTTAATTACATTCGAAGAAACGGTCGATTCACAAAAGCGCAAAAATGTGCTTACAAAGATTTGTATTCGAAATATAGAGCCGATCTCAGGCAACTATCGAGTTTGAAGCGGCCTTTTGGTTTGGAGATAGGCTTTGGGATGGGAGAGCAGTTCATTGAGTGGGCCCGCTCTGTCCCCGAAGCTTGGCATCTCATTGGTGTGGAGCTCTACAAACCAGGTATCGGCGCAATGCTATCGAAAGCCGATAAATTAGGCCTTACCAACCTTAGCTTTATAGACCAGCCAATTCAGATAGTCTTGAGTGATATTGTCGCAGAGGGTATTGACGAGGTTAGAATTTTTTTCCCGGATCCTTGGCCAAAGAAAAAACATGCTAAGAGGCGTTTATTGAATATCGAATTTGTTCACGAGTTATCGAGGAAAATGGCTGAGGGCGCTTCTCTTGTGATTGCTACGGACTGGGAGCACTACGCGTTGGAAATTAGTTCAATTATGGCTTGTTCCAGTGCTTTTGTTTCAAAAGAAATTGGTCCCAAAAGTCATTGCTTGATGGAAGAAGAGAGAGTTGATTACTCTGGAGAAACGAAATTTGAGGCGAGAGGAATTCGTCTTGGACATAGGATTTGGCATCTCGCATACAAAAAAATAAGGGAGCTTTAAACTCATACGAAAGCCTGAAGGATCGAGTCAAGATACCTGAAGCCTAATTCTGTTGTCTTGCATCGTCCAGGCTCTACCAAGCCCCTATCAGATAGTTTTTTCCATTCACCTTGTATGTCTTCAAAGAGAAGACCGGTTCTCTTTTCGAAAGTCCACCAATCTACGCCGTCCTCCAGGCGCAATGCATTCATTAAAAACTCGGGTACAGATTCGGCGGCCGATACTTCTTTTATAAAGGTATGTGTAGGGTTCTTAATGTACGAGGCAGGCCGTTTCAATTTGTTTGTTCGGAAGATTCTTACTCCTGACTCCTCAAATTTTGTGAGCTTTCCGTGGGCCCCGGGGCCTACACCGAAATAGTCTCCAAACTTCCAATAATTTTGGTTGTGTCTGCACGCTTTCCCTTCTCTTGAAAAAGCAGATACCTCATATCTCTCGTAACCAGACTTTTTAAGCATCCGAGATCCGCCTGTCTCGATTGAACATTGGGTATCCTCATCGGGAAGGGGAGGTTTAGATGATGCAAAAATGGTATTTGGTTCTATAGTCAGTTGGTACCAAGAAATGTGGTCAGGTTTTAATTTGACTGCAGTTTTTAAGTCTTGAATAGCCTGAGAGGCGGTCTGTCTCGGCATTCCCCACATTAGGTCGAGATTGATATTTTTGATCCTGCTGGAACGTGCTTGCTGGTAGCACTTTATTATCTCTCCTCCGGTGTGTATTCGTCCGATGGTTTTTAATGTCGCATCATCAAAGCTCTGCGCTCCGATTGAGACTCTGTTAATTCCAGCATTTCTTAACTCTGCAAAGGAAAAATGCTCACTTGATCCAGGATTTACCTCAATCGTGATTTCTGTATCAACATTTGTCTTTACGTTTGAAAGCAGTCTCGAAATTAGCTTTGGTGGGAAAAGGCTTGGCGTTCCACCTCCAATGAAAATAGACGCAAATTCTCTATTCTTAAGGCCTTGCCCGAAAAAATCCTCGAGCAGAGCCTGTAAGAAAGCTTCCTGATCATTTTCCTTCCCGCCCTCGTGAGAATTAAAATCGCAGTAAGGGCACTTTTTGAGGCACCAGGGATAATGAATATATAAAGCGGTTGAATTAACGGAGGTTTTCTTCATGTTTTAGATAAATAGATAAAAAGTCTTTGATTGCGAGTGCTCTGTGACTGATCGAAGTTTTTAGCTCTAAAGGGAGCTCTGCTGCAGTCTTACCATAATCCGGCAAATAAAAGATGGGGTCGTAGCCGAAGCCACTTGAACCCGCCGGTGTGTTCAGAATTTCTCCTTTCCATAGGCCTTGTGCAAAGATAGGAAAGGGGTCATCTGGAGAGACCATGAAAACTATACAACAAAAGAAAAAGGCCCTTCGGTCAAAAATCGGCATCATTTCTCGAGTGAGTTTTTGGATATTTTCCTCATCAGTTGCTCCCGACCCAGAGTATCGGGCCGAATAAATACCAGGCCTGCCGTTCAAAGCTGGAACAACAAGGCCGCTATCGTCTGCTACCGTTGGCATGCCCGTAATTTCTGCGACTGATTTACATTTGATTAATGCATTTTCCAGGAACGAAGAACCTGTTTCTGGTGCAGCCTCAATCTTCTGACCTATTAAGCTCTCTACACTGAACCCCGTGCCCTGGAGGGCTTGTGATAGCTCTCTAGTCTTTCCGGAATTTTTTGATGCAAATATGAGTTTCATCTCTTCAGATGGTAATAGGCGTGAGAACAAAAAAGGTTAGGCGCAATTGTTAGGAATTTGTTGGGTTGAAAATACTGATCGAATAAATTTCTTGTCAGTATTTTGACTTCCAGTTTCCGGCAAAGCTCTTCGAAATCGTTGAGAGTGCAAAGATGAATGTTAGGAGTGTCATACCAGTTATGCGGGAGGTGCTTAGCTACAGGCATCTTTCCAGAGAAAAATAAGTTTAAACGACAAAATATTTGGCCAAAGTTTGGAATCGTAACGATGCACTCTTTGCCAACTCTTAACATCTCCTTCATGAGCTGTTCAGGTTTACTCACAGCTTGCAGCGTCTCTGTCATTATTACGAGGTCAAAAGAGTTGTCATCAAAATTCGTTAGGCCGCTATCTAGGTTCTGCTCGATGACGTTGACTCCTTTTTCTAGACAGGTTTGTATGTTGTTTGGATCGTTGTCCAAACCAAAGCCAGTAGCCTGCTTTTTCATTTTTGCAAAGTGAAGTAAATCGCCTTCGCCGCAACCGAGATCCAAGATTCTGCTTTTGGGCTTTATTAACTGTCCGACGATTTCAAGGTCTACTCTCATTAGAGGACCGGCAAGTCTTTTGGCACAGTGACATGAGCCTGATTCAGGAACGCTGACAGAGCTTTGGTGTATCTATCAATCGGAAGCAGGAAAGAATCATGACCTTTATCCGTCTCAATGATGATGTGGGAGACATCCTTGTCTGCGTGTATAAGAGCGTCGGTTATTTCTCTAGACCTAGCCACTGGGAATCGCCAATCTGACGTGAATGAGATTAATAAGAATTTAGACTTAGCATTTCTGAAAGCTTCTGAAAGATTATTATTTGTATCTTTAGCTGGATCAAAGTAGTCCAATGCTTTCGTCATAAGAATATAGGTGTTGGCATCAAATCGGCGCGTGAAGGTGGTTCCTTGGTGATGAAGATAGTTTTCTACCTCGAATTTAGCGCCACCTGCCTCCGCTGAATCAGATGACGTGATATCTCTGCCAAAACGTGTATCCATGCCATCATCTGATAAGTAAGTCACGTGCCCAATCATCCTTGCGAGCATGAGGCCCTTGTTAGGTTGGGTATGAGATTCAAGGTAGTCGCCTGATCGAAAATTAGGGTCGCTCGTTATAGCTTCACGAGCTAGTTCATTGAAAGCTATGTTTTGGGCAGTAAGTTTTGCGGCGGACGCAATAACGACCGCATGATTAACTTGCTCGGGGTAATCTATGGCCCATTGCATTGCTTGCATGCCCCCAAGACTGCCTCCTATAACTGCCAACCATCGCGAAACTTCTAGTTCTTCGGCGAGCAACTTTTGTGACTTGACCCAGTCTTTTACCAGTATGGTCGGAAAGTCAGAACCATAGGGCTTTTGTGAGTTTGGGTTCGGGCTAGTAGGACCAGTGCTGCCTCCACAGCCTCCAAGATTATTTGAACTAACGACAAAGAATTTATTCGTGTCTATTGGTTTATTTGGCCCAATACAGTGTTCCCACCAGCCTGATTTTTGGTCAAGTTCAGAATGATAACCAGCGGCATGGTGATCACCCGACAACGCATGACAGATTAAGATCGCGTTATCTTTCTTATCATTTAACGTGCCGTAAGTTTCATAAACCATCTCAAAGGAAGGCAGTTTTTCGCCAGAACAAAGTTCAAAACTTTCGTAATAGGAGAATACCTCTGGTTGGACTAAACCAACGCTGGCCTTATTTGGTCGGGTCATACGCTTCTTGATAGCGTCCGCAGAGTCTCTTGCAAAAGAGATAGTAAAATAAGTGCAACCATTGGTGAAAAATCGAGAGGCCCCATGGTGGGAAGAACTCTCCTGATGGGCTCTATTATCGGCTCCAGCAAGAGTTCTAGAAGATCAACAATGGGATGAAAAGAGCCTTGATTGATAAAACTCACCACTACAACAATCAATATCGACCACCAATAGAATTGAGTAAGTACGTAGGCTCCATGGATAGCTCCGAACAAAATGGATGAACCAAGGGGAGCACCCCCGCCCGTGCTGAGATAAATAAAAATAGCTCCGGAAAGCCACGCCAAAAGGAGGGACGGCAAATCCCACCGTCCTGTTCCGGGAATTATCTTGCGAAGTGGCGAAGCTAATGGGTCGCTAGCTTTGACGACCGCCTCGACGATGGGGTTGTGACGGTCAGCGGAAACCGCTTGCAGAAGAA
>CEOK01104916.1_pt1 | contig 11196 bp, 7 predicted proteins | sample 427001 | NCBI WGS metagenome assembly CEOK01 (sample SAMEA2591108, study PRJEB7988) | marine metagenome | isolation source: saline water (ENVO:00002010), including | reverse complement strand
GAATAGTTGTTTTCTAATAATTGATTAGTAGTGGTTTTTGCATCTTCATTAAAACTTTTTGTGTGAAATAAATTTAATATGCCATTGTTAGTTCCAGATTCTATTTTTTTACATAATACTTCTATTGCAAATTTTAATTTGCACATATCTCCTTGGATATAATTCAATATTGTTTCATAATCTTGTTTTGTTAATTTAATTTTATTATTTATTACTTCTTTTAATACATTTTTTACTTGTTCTTTAGTAGGAGTAGGTAATTCAAATATATTACATACTTTCATTAGCTCTCTCATTTTCTTATCAGTATAATAGTTGCCAATACATATAATAGGATTTAATGTTTTACTTTCTGCCTTTTGTTTTTTTGTCTTCTTTTGTCGTATTAATTTTATAAGAGCGTTTAAACCACCTTTATCGCCGCTATTCATACCATCTATTTCATCCATAACTATAGCTATTCTTTTTTGTTTTTGACTCATCATATCAAGTACATTACGATTTGATACATTATTGCTAGTGATAGTATCTATTAATGCTTTATTTCTTATATCACCAGCATCATATTTAATAACATCATATCCTAATTCTTTTAATAATTCTGTAATAAAAAATGTTTTTCCACTTCCAGGAGAACCATATAGATATATGCCTTTTTTATAATCAACATTATTACATTTTTCATTGAAATCAGATAATACTCCGGTTATTTTTGATTTTATGATATCTCTTTCAAATATCTTATTTATATTTACTTTATTCATATTATTAATATAACATTGTTATATTTATATTAATATTTAAACGAATTATTTACCAAAAGAACTGAAGCTAGCTGTTATTGGCATATAATTTGATGGTTGTTTATTCGGTAATTGACCATAATAAGAGTAAGGATCTGTTGCTGCACTAACAGTGTTGGTTTGAGGAATAGATGACTGAGGTATTGAATTAGACTGTTGTTGGTTCAATGACATTTGTTGATTATTATTTTCACCAGATTGACCTAATTTTCCAACAGCACCTATTGCAGATGAAGCAACATCACCCACAGCACCTATTGCAGATGATACTACTCCACCAGCTGCACCTACTGCACCACTAGCAACATCACCAGCTGCGCCGACAGCTCCTCCAGCAACATCGCCTACTGCACCAACAGCTCCTCCAGCAACATCGCCTACTGCACCAACAGCTCCTTTTGCGGTATCACCAACAGCGCTGGTAGTCTTAGAAATAATATCTCTTTCTACATTACTATTTCCATCTTTTGATAAAGTTCCAGATCCTCCACTACCACCACAATTATTACATGTCACATCATTTGGGCATGCAGGACAAGTAGGGCAACTAGGACATACAGGAGGAACTATTTGAGTTTTTAATATATAATCGTGCATATTAAATTCAGAATCTTCCTGTTTGCTTACGTCATGATTATTTTCTTCTTCTTCTTCTTCGTGTTTTTTATCTTTCTTATTTTTTTTAGTTTTAAGAGATTCTTTATTTTCATTAGGTTTAACATGCTTTAAATTTTTAATAATGACTTCTCCTGCTTCATTTTTACCAATCAAAGCTAAAACTGTATCAACTCCATGCGACATAGATAATAATGTATTTCCTCCATTAGAATCTTCATACATATTAACACTAAAATCTATATTTTCAAATGAATCATTATCTCCAAATGAAGTTTCTTGTTGTTCTTCACTAGAGTTAGCGGTAATTTTATCACTACTTCCTCTCTTATAAATATCAATAGAGTTGTCAGAACTAGATTTTATTATTATATTACCATTCTTCTTATCAAATAAAGTGTATTTACTAATTTGATGTACTTCACGGTTACTATTATATAAAGGTTCTAAAACATCTTTGTTGTTATCTTCTGCGTCATCTAATTGAAAATCAGTAACTACTAATTCAGAACTATTCTGCATCTTATTATAAGAAACAGAAGTATCATTAAAATAGTAAGAAGCTTCATTTGTAACAGGTTCGTTAGTAATATTCAATACATGAAGGAAAGTCTTTTTATCCCAAGGCATATAAAATACTAAATAATTATCTGTATTTTCACTCATGCTCTCATATATTAACGTTTTCTTAGAGGGGCTAAGTTTTTTAGGTTGTTCTTCTATTCTCTGTTCAGAAGAAGATATACTATAAGTAAAAGATACATTTGAATCTCTAGGTAAAGTAGTTAAACTAGTAATAGTTTCACCAGTGAGATCTGCAGAATCAGTATAGGTAGGAGAATCTACTTCAATAAGGGTACCATTTCTATTATCAAAAAATAAATTATCATATAATTTAAATACTTTATCTTGACCATATTGAGGGATAGAGTTTTGTGTAGCTGTGTTTTCACTTTGCAAAAAAGATACAAAACCTTCTCTTGAAAAGAAAGAACTATTGTTCAATATAATTAAAAGTACTAAAATTAATAACAAAAATATAATTATAGTTAAAGGTGTGATCTTGAATTTCATTTCAAATTAGAATATATAGTATATATTGAAAATATATATATAGAATATTGTAAATAAAAATTGATAAATATTAATGATATTTAATATTTATTAATAGTTTTAAATGCCAAAAAAGGAAGAAGTATTACTAGAAAGATTTTATGATGATGCAAATATGTATGAAATGTGTATAGATGAAGCAGGAAGAGGTTGTTTATTTGGAAGAGTATATGTAGCTTGTGTAGTTTTACCTAAAGAACCTGCATTATTTGATGGTAAAAATATAAAAGATAGTAAGAAATTTACATCCAGAAAGAAATTGAGTGATGTAGCTAATTATGTAAAGGAAAATGCCTTATTTTGGTGTATTGAATATATTGATGAAAAAGAAATAGATAAAATAAATATTTTGAAAGCAGCAATGAAAGGAATGCATAATTGTATTAAAAGAACGTTGAATGATATAGGTGATCACATAAATGAACCTGTAATTAATATAAATGATTTTACAGCAGTTGTAGATGGTAATTATTTTACACCTTATATGACATTTGATGATAATAAACAAGAATTAATAGAATTAAAATCAGTAACAGTCGAGAAAGGAGATGGTAAATATATGGGTATAGCAGCAGCAAGTATATTAGCAAAGAATGCACGAGATACTTATGTAGAAGAAATATGTGAAAAATATCCCTTATTGGATGAGTTTTATGCATTAAAAAAGAATGTAGGTTATGCTACTGCTGCTCACCGAGAAGGAATCACTTTACATGGTATTAGTGAATTTCATAGAAGAACATTTGGTATTTGCAAAGAAGCTAAATTAAATATTATTGACAATAAAGCCTCTTAATTGATCTCCTTCTTCTATATGTTTTTTTATGTAATCATTATCTGGATCATTTATTGAAGGAGAATAGCTAGTGATCCCATTATAATATCGCAAATGTTGTGATTCTTGTAATGTTCCACCACCAAACACTTTACTAGGATGTTTTTCACCATAATATCCACCTCCTTTTAGATAAGAAACGTTATATCCCCATTTATACCATAGAGCTAATTCTAATTTTATTCTTAACTTTATAAATTGAGATCTTTTCTTATTTTTTTGTTTGTCTATAGATGCCAAATCATCTACAGTATATCCTTCACTATTATAATTATATTTATAAATTTCATTTTTTAAATCGCACGGTAAATTTAACTTATTAATGATAATGTTCATATTATATGATTCTTGTACAACCAATAGAGGTTTAAAGTAATCAATTTTTAATAAAGCCTCTTAATCTTGGAAAAAAAGCCATATCATTTAATAATTTCTTTTTGAATTTTTTTATTTTGTCTATTCTTTGACTCCACCAATCTTCGTTTATTGCCTTTTTGATAATTTGATAAGATTCTTCAAAATTATTCATATTTAAAGGAACAAATACATCATCATCTACATAATGCCTTACATTTGGACATCCATAATAAAAAATTAAACATTCACAAAGTATTGGTTCCCAAAACTTCTCTGTTATATAATTTTCTTCATAGTTATTTTCAACCATAAAATAATATTTAAAAGGTAACATACCCGTGTGTTTATCTTTCATAGACAATGGTGAAATATAATTTTTAAAATTATTTTTTTCACATTTGCCAAATATGTTCATTGAAATGTCTCCCTTAGCTTCTAAAAATTTTAAAAAGTCTATTCTTGCAATGTGCCCTTCATCAAAGTATTTATCAGTTGTAATACATGAAAGAATATCTGATTTATCATAAGTAATTTCCTTTAATTGCTCATCATTAAAATGTATTTGCCAAGCAATATTATTATACGTATTACTGTGTCTTCCAATAACTTTCAAAAAATCTGTTTCATTAGGTATAGCCCATTCACCCCAGGTTTTTACGCCCCATTTTCTGTCTTTATCATGAACCCAAGGTTCCATTTGAAATATAATAGTTTTATTTTTATCATAATATTCATTAGCAATGGGGTAATTTATAATTACAAAAAAATCTATATTTTCATTTTCCCAAGTAATTTCAATATTATTCCAAGTAAATCCATCAATACATAAATGTTTCCATTCATTACATAGTTCTTCTGAAGAACACCAATTACACATTAACTTTATTCTTATTTTCTCGTAGCTCTCTTTTGGATATCTATAAATGTAATGATCTATTTGTGAATGATAAATGCATTTATATTTACATTGAGAAGTAGAAAATAACCAAAATTTGGCATCATCTTTATTATTATTTTTAATAATAGAAAGTTTTTTCAAATGATTTGCATTTGCCCACCAAAAATTACCACTGAAATGTGGTTTTTGCGTAGCTTGATAGTTACAACCTACTACATCATTGTTTTCTAGATATTTTATACAACATTCATTTTTTAAAATTAGAAAGTACATCATCATATCTATCCAATCTTTCAAATTATCATTATTCTCTTGATCAACATCTTTTGTATGCATATATAATATTTTACTATTGCTATTTAACAATGAAAAGTGGTAAATCAAATTTATAGTGCTTACCTCATTGTTGCAAATATTACTAGTTAATTCAACCACTATTATATTTGGGTAATGAATGTATCTATTTTTATTTATACTTACTCCACTATTAATAATGAAGATTTTTGAAAATATATTAATCTTATTATGTAACATTAAAAAATCTATTATTTGATCTAATGAGTCTAATTCATATTGCTCAATAACTGTACTATGAATAAAACAAAATAAACCCTTATCATAGGTATTTAATATTGAATCTAAATTTGTAGGAGGTTTTGAAATATCATAACCTAGATAATTTAAATAATTGTTTTTTACATAAATTCCATCAGAATCTGTAAAGTAAGGAGATTTTTGTAGGTACATTATATTAGATTTTACAAATCCTAGAGTATTAAAACCAGCTACTCCCATATCTTCAAAGCAAGATTTTAAATTTTCTTCAATATTGTTACCATTTTTTCGGATATCAAAATTTATTTGATCCATATGCTTAAAAAAAGTAAAAGTGTCATCCTTAGATGCAATTATTTTATCAATATCAAATCTATCAGAAGTATTTTGAATATCACTATCAATATTTTTACCATTTTCATTCCATTCAGAAAAAACTAATTGAGGATTACATTCATGTGATAATAAATCATTATTGATTAATATCAAATAATCTATTCCGTGTTTAATTCCGTGTTTTTCAATGTAATCGATCATTTTTTTAGCACCACTCTTGTTTATGGAATAGCCAAATGTCCCACCTATATACAATTTTTTATCTAGAGGTTTTACTTTGATAATATCGTTTTTATTATTGTATAGACTATAATTTTGTTTTCTTAGTTTATCAAACATGGAATAACCTAGTAATAAATATTCTCTATCATTCATTTCTTGATTTAAACTATTTAAACGTTTCTGAAAATCACTACATAATTCAATATCATCTTCAAATATAACATAAAAATTATTATCTGTGTCCTGTAACAATTCTTTCCAAATATAATAATGTGATAATGCACATCCGATTACACCTTTCCTACTACCAAAATCATTTCCATGGAATAATTTTGCAGTAGTTAAATCTAATTCTATTTTATTACCATCAACTGCTTTATAAAAATTCCAAGAATGTATATTTTCATTATTAAATAGATTGTTTATATTTTCTTTTCGATCTGGTCTTCTTTCAAGATTTACAATTTTTATATGCATTGAATTATTAGCAAATTGATTTTCATCGTTCAAAGCATAAGCATTTTTTATTTCTGAATTTACTTGTGAAGTTAATTTCCCTATATGTATATGATTTATTTGATTTAAAAAGGCAGATTTATAACCTTTTTTCATAAAAAGGTTTGCATAATCCATTTCAAAAAACTGATTATTTGTATCAAAATTACCAATAGATTTTATACTATCGAATAAAGTTATAGATGGACGAAAGCTATAATAAGGCCAATAATGACAATTTCTGTAATTATAATTTCCAGATTTATGATTATGTATAACAACATTGTCTATGTTTGTTTTTAGTTCTCCTTTGATTGAATAATCGTTAATTACTTCCGCATAATTTATATTGAAAAGGATTTGTTTTACATTATCTTCTTTTAATAGTTCAAGCTTGTTGATTGTATCCATAATGCTTAAATTATTAAAAAATAAGAAATCATCTTCTAAATGCAGCCAATATTTAGGATTTAATTTTACTAGTTTATCATAAATAATATTCATACTTTTACGATGACCTTTTTCATTAGGTGATTTCATATAATAATCAATCCATGGAAATAGAGATTTCATTTCTTTTCTATCTTCATCACTTGAATTATCATCAACACATAACCAATAATGTATATCTTCTAAGTCTGTAATATGATTTAATAAACTATATACGGTTTGTTTGAAAAGATCCAATCTTTTACATGTCGTAAAAGTTAATACAATGCTAGGTGAAGAAGAATTATGAAAAGAATAATCTATTGGTTTTGTGAATATATGTCTATTCAAATCAAATAACATATTCCATAATGTTAATAATTCATTGCATATAACTTGAGAATCAGTATGTTTTCTATGAATGTATGTATTGAGTGAATAAAATAAGTTTATAGTATCATCATTTTTGAGAGATGTTTTATAAAATAATAAATTCTTGTAAGTTTGTTCTAACATATAATAATCAACTTTGTTATTACTAATAATTGTTTTAATTATATCATAACTAGTCGCTATGTTGTTTAAATAGTAATAACTAATACTCGCATAAAATAATAGATGATCATTATAAAGATTAGAAAATAAAAAAAGTTTATTAGAAGAAGGTTTTTTATAATTTTTATATTTTTCATATATCATAATAACCATACTATATAATCCAGTTTCAGATGCTAATTTACATGCAAATATCATACCTTCAATACGCTCTTTATCGTATTCAATAGATTTCATATAATAACGTATTTTTTCAAACTTATCTTCATATAAATTACCTAACATTAAACAAGTATAATATTTTTCTTGTAACCATGCATTAGTAGTTAGTAATTTAGAATACCATTTGATAGCTTGTTCATAATAATTATTACCAGAATCTTTATAACTCTGAGCACAGTAAAATATATAACGATTTGCAAGATGTTCATCTGAGTTTTTAATTTCTTCAAATGCTTTTTCTAATATTTTTGCATCTTTTAAATATTTATCTTTATCCTTATTTCTATTACCTTCACGACCTGAAATTATAAAATAATCTCCTTCTAAGTTGGTCTCTCTTATACATTTTTCATCTGTGCTTAAATATTCATGTAATACCCCTACAAATTTCCACTTTTTTTGGTTATTTAATAAAAGAGGACGATAATATGCAAACGACTCGCCAATTTTTAAATTATATTTATCATATTTATTTAGATCAGATGGAATTCGTATATTACCTTTTATTTCATCATCAGCATCAAATATTAAAATATATTGAGATTTTCCAAAGGCAGCTTCTAACGCTAATGTTCTGTTTGTACCAAAGTCTTTCCATGTATGGTCTAATAATTCACCTTTGATATTATTTTTATCAAAAAATTTTTTTATAATACCTTTTGTATCATCATTTGAACCTGTATCACATATTACAAAATAATCTATTTGTACCTTTTTTAATAGTTTATCGAGCTTATTTTCAATTATATGGGATTCATTTTTAATTATCATATTCAGGCATAATTTAGGAAGAGTGGTCATATGGACTGTTTGTTTAAGACTTTTTAAACTTTTTTTTTGTCATTATATATTAATTTATTAATGTCTTTTACAAGATTTCATGACGATCCTAACCGTATAAAAAAACAGTTAGAGGAAAGTACATACCATGGTAGATATTTTTTAAATACACCTGGACCCGGTATGGATTTACCTTTTAATGAAGATCCTCACATTAGATTACAAAAATGGGGTGCAAATCTTCAAACCAATTATGTTAATTTAGAAAGTGATTTGTATGGTCTTACACGAAACTATAATCGTGACTTGACTGATAAAAATAATTACAAAAAACATAGTGTAAATAGTTATGCAAAGTCTTATCGAACTGAATTACCTAAGACAGAAGAAACTAGAGCTAGCCATCCTGCATGGACATATAAAGATTTAGAACATTCTAGATGGGAAAGTCCTATTTTGAATCCACAAAATGATTTAGAAAGAAAATTTGATTGTAATGTTCAATCACGTATTTTAGAAAAGGATAATTTTGAACCAAAAATCCCAGTTGTTGGAAATAATAATTACTATTTATCTGGTCCTACAATGTGTATTGCAGGAAATGAAAATAGCTGCCAAGGTTCATCAATACAATAAATACGAAAATTTATAATATGTAATATTATATTATATATTATAATGGAATTAGCAATACCAGGAGTAGCATTAGGATTATTATATGTTGCATCTAAACAAAATAATAATGAAGAACCAGTAAATGAATCTTTTACTAGTTATACCTTACCCAATACAAATATACCTGATAGAAATTACCCATCAGAGGAACCTGTAATCTCAAGTGAATTAGATAGAACCTCTTCTTTATCTAGAGTAAATCGTTATGATAATAATGGAGCATACACAGATAAATATTTTAATTCTAGAGAAAATAAAGAAACTACCGATGGTGTAGAACAACCAGAATTTATGTCTTTGACTGGTGAAAAAGTAGGTAGTGATTATTTTCAACATAACAATATGGTACCATTTTTTGGAAGTAATTTGAGAACAATGAAGAGTAACGCAAATACAAATGAAGGAATAATAGATAGCTATACTGGATCAGGATCACAATTTATAACAAAAAAAGAACAATCACCCCTTTTTAAACCTGATGAGAATGTGCAATATGCGCATGGCGCACCTAATCAAAGTGATTTTTATCAATCACGTGTAAATCCTAGTATGAGAATGGCAAATGTAAAACCATTCGAAGAGGAAAGAGTTGCACCTGGATTAGGTCTTGGATATACAAACGAAGGCAGTGATGGATTTAATTCAGGTATGATGCAACGTGAGAGTTGGATGCCTAAAACAGCAGATGATTTACGTGTAGCAACAAACCCTAAAGCAGGTGGTATATCTCTAATTGGTCATGAGGGTCCTGCAAATAGTTCTATCAAAAATATTGCAACTAGAGAACAAATGGGTGTTATGGAGAAAAATCGTCCAGATAGAGATTTTGAAATGACTGAAGATCGTTATATGACAACAACTGGTGTAGAAAAAGGTCAAACCTTACATTCAATTCCTATTGATAGATATGTAACTAGACCTGAAACTACATCTTCTTATACAGGTGTTGCTGGCGCACAACAAGATGCAACATATGTAGCTGGTGAATATATGCCATCACATAATCAACAACTAGGTGCAGTACCATTAGGTGTTGCAAACGCAAATAATCGTAATCATGCGACTACCGCTGATTATGGAATCAAATCTAAAATGGCATATCCTAATAATAGAACATCTAATAGACAAGATGGTTACTTTGGTATGGTAAGTGGAGGTTTAGGAGCAGCAATAGCTCCATTGCTTGATGCTTTAAGACCATCCAGAAAAGAAAATGTTATAGGATCATTAAGACCATATCAAAATGCAGGTTCTACCGTACCTAACTCATATATATTCAATCCTGCAGATAGACCTAGCACAACTATTCGTGAAACTACTGAGAACTCTAAAAATCATCTTAATGTAAATGCAAATCAAAATGGAGGTGCTTATCAAGTTACAGATCATCAGGTTGCATATACAACACGTAATGAAACAGGTGATTTTTATTATACAGGAGGAGTAGGTGCAACTGATGGAAACCGCGAATTAAAATCATACGAGTCTATTAAGAATCAAAGAAATAACGATATTAAATCTAGTACCATTGATGGCCGTTTAACAAAAGGAAATATGTCATTATTAAATTCAGACATAAATATGCGCGAAAGAACTAGGGATGAAAAATTAAAGAATGACAGAGAAGTAGTAGGTAATATGCCTTATCTATCACCCGATGTATCCAATATGGGAAGACTTGCAGGAAATCATAACAAGGCACCTTCAAATGTAGATGCTCAAAGAAATGACTGGGATGTTACTTCTCAGTTGAAAGAAAATCCATATGTAGTAAATTATAAAAATGGTCTTTAATCAGTTAGCATGTTGAATATATATTTTTTTAACACTACCTCCTAATTCATTTGTCATTACGGTTTGACTACCAATAGAATCCTGTGATGTAATGCTAATATCATCAGCATTATTATATATATTTGTATGAGGTTGGTCAATATAATTTGCATCTATATAATCTTGAGTTTGTTTTTTTTTCTTACCTATTATATTTTTTAATTTACTAACATTGTCTTCCAAACGTTCAATTTCTTTTGATTGAAATTGAATAATAGCTTCCATTTTGCGTATTTGATTACGCATAACGCATAACATATCACGGTAAGACTCTTGTTTATCCCTTTTCTTAACATATTTATCAGTCATGTTTTATTATATAATCATTAAAAAATGTTTATATAATTATATTTTATACTTACTAATTAATTACTATTAAATAATCTACACATATTTTTTGCTTCCAAGTTACTCGCAGGTTTGATAAATAATGATTTGATCATATCATTATCGCGAAATCTAATTGTATAATC
>CEOK01125573.1_pt1 | contig 11198 bp, 5 predicted proteins | sample 427001 | NCBI WGS metagenome assembly CEOK01 (sample SAMEA2591108, study PRJEB7988) | marine metagenome | isolation source: saline water (ENVO:00002010), including | reverse complement strand
GCTCACCAAAGAATGTTGAACTTGTGACTGGATTGTACGCTACCTGACCATGCTCAATATAAGTTGGGTTGTTTGTGTAGTTTAGCTCGCCTCGGTTTGCATTGGCAAGCATTGTGACAGTTGGGATTTTGTGGGTGCCTGCGAACTCTAAGCCGAAGGAGGCGCTTTGTAGAAAGCGTTGCGTAGTTTCGCGCTCTAGCGATATGTCATTACCTTGGGGTAAGCCAAGGCCAAACGACTCCCAAGTATATTTTATGCCTGCATCTGATGTTGCGCTGTTTGTTCTATTAGAATATGCTTTAATATTTGGACTAGATGCTAAATCAGAGATACGGCCGGAACTGGTTAATATTATTACGCCTTCGTTATACAGCACGCACCCAACTGTCGTACCATCAGTTGGGTTAGAGGAGTGAGCAGAATCAGCATCTCCTTGCATAATAAGGGCGCCGTCATATCTTGAGTCTCGGCAGTGGGCAGCGAGAGTACCTGTGATATAAAACTTAAGATCTACAGTCCCTTTCTTGATCTCCGACCCATAGAAAATAGAAGGAATGTAAATAACGTTAGTAAAAGTTGCTGAAGACCCCGATGGGAAATCATAGTGCGGACCCAATCGTTTTGCAAAATCTAGACTGTTTCGCAAGGCAGCACCGTCTTTATTAGTATCATTAAATCCGGCTGCTGCGCTATACATCTTCCTCGTTATGCTGGAAGACATCATATAAGAGCCGGTTATGATATCACCATCTGCATAGTCGTTGATAAACTGACTTCTTGTGAGGCCCTTAAACGCCACTCTTTGTAGTCCTTTCTCCACAAACGGATAAATTGTTCCGTTGTCTATGACGTTTTGCGTAGAAGTGGCACTTTCTGGGCCAATGAATCTACCGGTGGTCGTCGCAGCACGGTCCACGTTAAGCTCAAAAAGACTAACGTTACCAACAGGAACCCCATTCACGTTTGTTACATTTGAACCGGGCTCTGTTGATCTGTTTTGGTAGAAAACGCTACCTGAATATATGTAAAACGAGCTACTGGGGTATGTTCTTAGCTGATTGTAAAATACGTCCCCGGGGCCAAACTTATAGAGAGGCATGCTCGCACCTCCTAGTAGTCAAGCCTCACTCGGAGTGTTAGTTCGTTTGTGGGGTCTTTGCGAAGCGGCTCGGACAACTTAGCAACCGCAAGCAACTCGTTATCTGCGGAGTATAGGCCAACAGTGGTAAAGTATGCAACCGGCGTGTCAGAGGGGCGAACCTTGACTCGGATTTCACTACCAGATAGATAAGTTGGGTTTGAGCTATAGTTAAAGTCTGTGTGGCTTGCACGAGCAAAATAAATCGTTGAGTTAAGCTCGGTCGTGTTGTTAAACGAGATGTTGTAAATGCGCTGGCGTAGGCCGGTGCTCATCACGTCAATTGTAGACGCGGTTGCAGCAGCAAAACCAACAAGGCCGAGACCGGAGCCAAGCTCCACGCCATTATCAGGGTCGCCATCTAGGTTCTTAAGCACACCGCCACTACTGGTGGTGTTGAAAATAGAACCAGAAACAACTGCAATGCCAGCTTGATAATAGACGAGACCAACACTTGGTCTTGCTCCGGTTGAGGAAGCCTCTCCGTTAACCAAGGATATACCGCCCGTTGAAGTTGTGGCGAATAAGACACCATACTCACCTGCTGGCGAGTCAACAAAGTATCCATCTGAGCCCGACGCGTCGGTCAGCTTCACTCTTTTGTTGAACAAAGTTCCGCCAAATGCGTGGTTTCCGCTAACAGCCAACTCTAAGGAAAAAGAACCCTTCTTAATCTCGTCTTTTGCGAGGAGACGGCTAAAAGGAATAACATAAACATCATGCATTGTGGCATTAGTCTCAGGAATAACAAACTTTTTAATAGAACCTGCGTCGTCATACCCGACGAGAGTTTGTGCCATTTGATTATAAATATTTAGCTTTTTGGCTTTTTGCGAAGTCACACTAGCGTAAATCTGTGACTGACTTGAAATTCCAAGGGTGGTGTCAAAAATTTGGTTTGCAGAGGATGACAAGAAAGGATAGTCGTAAACGCTTGTGAACATGCCGTGACCGTAAGTCTTAATGTTGCCTTCTGCATAAGTGCCAGATACAATCGACCCTGTGATAGGGATGGCCTCGTGAAGAAGCGTTCTAGTATTTGCTAGGTCGTTACTCTGAAAATTCTTAAATGTTGTAGCCATTGTTAATCCTTATCCTTTAGACTTTCTTGCAGAACTTGACGGGGATGTCGATGCGGTATCCAGTGTTTACACCAGTAACTCTAATGTTTGACTTAATAGTTTTAAAAGAGGCGCCGCCGCTGCCGCTCTTTGTGTTAGTGATTGTTTCTGTAACCCCGATTGTGTCAAACAAGAAGTCACTAGTATTCAACTCCAAAGATGCTCCAACCTTCATAACAAGTCGTGTGCCTCGCGGGCCGGCGATAGTCTGGTTAGCAGATTCGGTTGTATCCTTAATCATGCCAATATATTCCCTGTCTGTGCCTCTGGAGAGATAGTACGAGGCAATATTATCATCGTCAACAAAAGAGATTGACGCACGGGTAGCGTCCTCGTTTGATACAATAAATCCTAGGCGATTGTCCAGTTCAATAAGGTACTGAGTTTCCAAGAGAAGGGGGTCAAGGTTTCGCCCGGGTGAGACGGCAGTCGTATCGAGGCCTTGGTCGACGCGGATACGGTTACCATTAGAGCCCGGGTTCTCACCAAACAAGACACCCGCTACAGATGCACCTGTGTCGCTAACCTCTAGTTCCTTTTCGGTGTCAGAGTCAACTGCGACTAAGAAGTCTCCAGTTGTATGCTTAGCTGTTGCAGTGGTATCAAAGACTTCATTTAGCTTTAGGACTGGAAGATAAAGAAGGTTGTTTCTTGGAATTGAAACAAGCTTGGATTTCATGGAGGCTGCGTTATCCGTGAATGCTTCGAGCACAGGGCTCTGTAGAATCTCCAAGTCGTAGTACGCGGAACCACTGGCATTGTTCTTGTCATATAGTTCGTAGTTGATCTCATCGTCTCCAAGTGCAAACTTTACAATCTTGAAGCTGCCGTCGCCGCGGGCGAGTCTCATGCGGCCTGTGTCTGTTAATACGGCGTCAAGAATAATGTCGCCAGAGTTGTCTAAAAATCCCATTCGGTCTTTCTCCCAAATATGTCATAATAAATAGTGTAGTAAAAAGGTTTTGTCATGATTCTATTTCACCCTGTAGCCTCTTGGTCTTGAAGTTAACATTTAAATCTACTTTTTTGCCTGTTGACTTTGATGTTAGTCTTATTTTAAACTTCTTGCCAAATAGAGGCTCTGTCTGGTTGCCCAAGACTATATTTTTGTTGCCGGCCGCGGGCTGAACTGTGCCGGCGTCTATTAAGCCAGATGCTTCCTCATTTAAGAAAACTTGGGCGATTCGTGGTATTATCTGAATTATTTTTCTTGCTGATTTTGTTGGTGTCTTAGGATTAGGCGAGGATAAATCATAATGACGTATTATGGGGTAACCAGCGCCTCCATCATTATATAGTTCTATCTCGTAAATAGGACTTGGATTTGATATGCCCCCATGAACATCAATAGTCCTAAACATGTAATAGTATTTTGTATTTGGAAATTGTGCTATCTCTGCCGTCGCCGAGCTACCGGGAAGGCCAGAAAAAGGACTGGTGGTCACTGTAGCATATAGCCGATTTGCAAAATCTTCAATTATTGCAGGCGGACTTTCCATTCTGTATATCTGGAATGACGCTGCTGAGTCATCAGATTTAAAGGTTACCAGCCCGTCGTTTCTATTTTGATTTATAGCAACTTGGTCGTAAGCAGACTGCTCGTTATCGTTTAATGCGATAGGTGCTATGTCTTCGTTGCCGGTTGATGTTGTAAAAAACATTTTTAGTTTGTTTCTGTCACTTACAACTGGGAAGAACCTGATTTCCGGCTGGAGTGGTGGGTTGTCAAGAATCCGCCCTGTTGAGGCAAACACAGGGAACTCAACAAGCTTTACTATTGGTACCATGTGTACATCAACGCTTGCGGTGCGGCGTTCCGTGAAGCGCTCTTGAATTTGTAAATTATCGTATACATACCTCTCGCCGACAATCATCTGATACGCAGTAACAATATAGGAATATTCTTGGTTAAACTTTACTTGAGTGTCAACAAACTTAAACTCTTTGTCTTCGTTTAAGAACTCTTCAACCTCGGCCGAGTTCATAAAATGATAAGTTTGTATAGGTGCTTGAACCGGATTTTGGATTGGGCCCTCTAGCTTTTGGATTTTATACATAACAGTTTCAGAGTAGCTTTCTTTACCGTTGAAGATGCCTCTGATTCTTTTTCTTTTATCTTCCGCTATTGATTCTAGGCCCTGTTTAAATGTGTCAAGAAAAGTACCAAACATCAACGTGTTAGCTGTTCCGACTGCTATAGACTTGTTGAATGTGCCGCCTTCAAGGTAAGACCCAGCCTCAGATCCTATAAAGTAAAAGTTTGAAGGTGGCGGGTACCCAGCAAAGTCAAATGCGTAAGCAGGCGCGTCTTCATCAGTCCACTCAAGTAGGTCTACTACTTTAACAGGAATAGAGGAGTTTTGTATTAGTTCCTCTCCAGCAGGGTTGACAACTGACGTGGTAAAACTCATACTTTGCGTTCTTACCGATGGGGCCGGAACAACATCATCTGTGTCTGTAACGCCCTCAACGTCTCTTGTTAAGGCAATACCCATTGAAGTATCTTTACAGAGCTTAACAAACTCTATGTTTTTATCCAGTGGGATATTAATATCCACATACATTGGAAAAAGATATTTACTACCTTCATAGTCAGCCAACAAAGGCATGTTCTCTATCGGCACTATTTGGTTCTGAAACTTGCGTCTTTCGCTTAGCCTACTTCTGTTGAATCTTAGAGCCTTGCTTAAGGTGGCTGATTTTCCTCCCCTAACAACTGGTAAGATATCAACGTCTAATATTTCATCGCCAGCTACGTCTGTGCCTATTATAGAAGATGCGTCAAACATGGAATACAAATTTTGTATTACTTCGTGATTCCTAACAGGTGCTAGCAACTCTTCGTAGTTAGAATCATAATAGTTGTATATATATTTTACTCCAGCGGGGGCTCCGGGTGCGTCGGCATCCATGTTTAGAGCCTCCTCGACGATAAGAGGATTCTCAAAGGATGTTACCAAATACTCATGTTCCGCAAAGGAGATAATAGAGCGTACCTTTTCTTCCCAAGACTCTGGAGTGGTGGTGCTTGGGTCTTGGTTCTCCGAGATGTTGATGGTTTGTTTCCTACTAAGTTCCAAGCCGTAGTTGGGACTGCCAAGCCTTGGGTATGTTGAGTCGATGGGCGACGTAATTGACTCTAATATAATATCAGAATCGTCTGATGTATCAAGAAACTGAATCCCTTCCGTAGTGGTGACCCATGAACCAAACTGTAGTCGTAAAGAATCGGCTTCGTTAGTTGGCGAAGAAGATAGATCTTGCACTACAGATGGCAGAGCTATCGTTGTTTTCTTAGTAGACATTAATAACCACTCCCTCCTGTGCTACCACCACCATAAGATCCCCCTGTTGTTCTACTAGCGACGGAGGTTCTAGGCTGCGTGGTCGGTCGTCGGACTGAGCCCATGGACCTTCTTGGCTGATTTGACGCAGCCGTAGACGCAGCCCGTGATGCGTTAGAACCTCTGGCTGTCTCTTGACGCGATGCGAAGGTTGTACCCACTCTTGAGATCGTCTTTGGTTGCTGCATGTAAACTGTATTTGTAAATTCTGGCATTACGTCGCCAAGCAGTATATTTCTTCTCACCAGTAATCTTAGCATTTGTCGTCCTGTTGTGTTTAACTCAGAAAATTCAGTTAATCTGCTAATAAATTCTCTATCCTCTTCGGTAGGTGAAAGCAAGTCATCCCCAACCTCTTCGTTTGTTTGTTCTTCTAGTGTTGCCTCTGTTTCTTGGGCTTCGGTAGAATCGGGTAAACCCTGCTCATCTTCTCTAGCAACTAATATAAAATGTCTGTTAAACTCAGGTAGTTGAAGTTTTCTGCTCTTCTTGAACATCTCAAAATTATGTGTCACCATTCTACATACGAATGGGCGTCCTGAATTTATAATCCCTTCGTATAGCTCTTTAGTTAAACGAGTATATTTTGGATCTAGAATCTGTCCATTTCCAAAACGATCTGCCCCAAACGCAACCAGTACCTCGATCTTATTAATGTGAGAATAATTAAAATACTGTAAGCCAGCATAAGTTGGAGATTTTAAAAGGTCTTTTCCTAGTGTTTCAGATATATCAAACCAGTTTTTGTTGGCCCTAGGGTCGTTACCAAGGAGAACAGATTTAATTTGGTTTGGTATCCCGGATACAAAATCTTGTTTTTTCTTGTCGGCGGTAGTCTCATCCCCAAACTTCTCCAAACGTTTATCAATTATGTTTGTCTCATTAGTTGGGTTTAGTTTGGAAACACTTACTTTTGACTTTATGGGTAGCTTATCCACTGTAGATTGTAATGAAGCGTTGACAAACAGGCCTGAAACAGATGAAAAATCTTCCTGCTGCTCTGACTCGTCTTCAACTGTTCCGTCCGTTTCTAAGTCTAGCAGCGCAAGACGATCTGTAGCGAACTTAGATCCATCACCTAAAAGTTCCTTTGGGTCAATCCCAAACGAATCATCATCCTCTTCATTGTTCTGTGAGCCCAAAAGAATTCTTTCTTGCTGAACTACTCGGGCATGTGCGGCTGGAGAGACTGTGGACACACCCAAAGTTGATGAAAAAATACTGTTTGCCACGTTAATCTGTAAATCGTCGGCATCTATTTTTGAAATGGACGGTGAAAAAGCGCTGGAAAAGGAAATCGGAGGGGTCACCGATACGAACTCAGGTACGTTAGGTTCAGGTGCAGCTTTAGCGCCCAGATCTTTAAGGTCATCCCTGACAGTTGTGGAAGCAACCAAGCTTGAAAGAATTGTGTTATATTGTTTAGTGTTCCATAGCCTTCTGCCCCGCTTTAGCATATTTATTTTTTGATTCCCAAACATGACTCGGGCAGGAGTTAAATAAGAATAATATGCATCTTGCAAGTTTATTAGTCTAGTAAAGTCTTCCGCAGCCAATGATTCCGTATCGTCAATCTTAGGCTCTTCTTCTTCATTAAGTGGGTTTTGATTGTAGTATTTTTGATTTTCTAAAGACAGCCTATTAGATAGCTGACTTGTAGTAACAACTCTAAGGCCTATATTACTTCTCCTTCTGAGGTTTAAGAAATCATATCCCACAGAGTTTTGCATATTGCTGTCATGGATGGTTTTAAACTTTTTCTCAAGTTTTAAGAGAGACTTGGGCGCCTTTCCTTTAAAAGCTGCTGTTTTTGCACGGAAATCCATTTCGTCCATCATGGGGTCCGAGGCGCCTATGCCACCCACATCGTTAAGGGTCGTAGAAATTTTATCTTCGAGATCTTCCAGCAGCCCCAAAACTGTTTCTAAGCCTTGTATAGTGCCAGATGTTGGGGAAGTTAGGCTCTCCATTAGTAATACAGCCCTAACCAAGTCAGCCTTCTTTACATTTGTGAGAGCTTTCGCAGTGTCGGCGTAAGTTGCTATCGTGTTTAGCCATGGCGCAGAGGCGATCCCAGATTGCATAAGTTGTCTTCGTTCGCGTCGGCTAGTCCCAACCACTTGTTCTTCCGACGGGGTTTGATACTGTTCTTCCATCTTTTGAATAAATAGCTTTGAAAATTGTCCTGTGCGAGCATCAGAATTTTCACGGCGGCGCGCCATTTGATGATATTCTTTAAATGCCTGTATAGCAGTTAAAAGTTTCTTTTTTTGCTCTATGGCGAATAAAGTCGTCCCATCTTGAATGTTCATAGAGACACTGTAACAATAGTTGCCATCTGTCTTTTTAGACATCTCAAAGTCTGATACAGTAAAAGTACGAATACCTTCCGAACCGGGGACATCCAGTTTTATTTCTCTGATGCCACCTATTGCGATCTCTCGTGAGTCTTCTAAGGCTGGATTAATAGATCTCGTTAAACGACGTGGGCGAATGCGATTGGCCCTAGTCTGACGTGATTGCGCAACTGTTTCGCTGCGGTCACTATAGTTCTCTATGACATTATCTCTTTTGGTTAGTCCACGTCGGATTCTGTTTCTAATAACAGTTATATCAGTGATTTTTGTATTATCAATAATAAACTTTTTTGCTCGGTTATCAGCATCCACAAAGCAGGAACCAAACTGTGTTTTTTCTGCTATGAACTTATAGAAGTTCATGTGAAACAAGAACCTAACTTGATTTATTTCATTGAAAGCGTAATCAGGCTCGGAGATGTAAACATCCTTTTTTATAATCCTGTTGCCTTGTGCAGATTTGTTCTGAAGCTTTTTTCTTCTGCGCTTTCTAAAGGGCTTGAGAAGTAAATCAGCTTCCTTTAACATATCAAGAGTGCGATAATCTTTTACAACTAAGTTTGGAACTTCTTGTTGTGTTAGCACAGGGTGTGGCCGTGATGAATGAAAAGCGCCGGCCATTATACCTGTGCCCTCATGAAAATGCACTGGGCCTGCCCATACTTTACTATCGGGTAGGATAGCTATGCTAGACCTGACGGGGACACTTCCATTCTTTATAATATTTTGACTGTCCACTATGCCTTGAAAGATTTCACGGCGGCCGTTAATGTTTGGAGTCTTTTCTAGCTGGTACTCTTTAAGATTTATAAATGTTGAGGCAAACAACGCCAGATTGCGAGGATTGTAGTTTGGTAGATTAAAAACAACTTCATAAGTTATACAATATACATTTCGTCCGTCAATCATGTCGCTTCTTTGAGTTACGATTGGTCCATTATCTTTGCGAACACTAAGCGTTTTCTGCATAACCTTTTTACGTCTTTTTAGGTTATTTATAGTTTTTGGAATGAATCCGCCGTCCTGCAATCTCTCTATCGCCTGCTCGCCTCTGGCTAAAACCACATTTATTTTCAGATTATCTAAGAGTTCAGTGTTGTCGTACCATGTGCTTGTGCCGTCTGCACGCACGAAATCTCTAATAGTTATCTCAGCTTTTACTTGTAGACCCTTTGGCAAACCAGTCGCGTCGTCAAATCGGGCTGTGCCTCGCTTTGGCTTGCGTTTCCCATACCTGTTTTTCTGCAAAGTGTCATCACTTTCTTCGTCGTATGAGACTCCGTTTCTTGGGCCGGTGATGTTTGTAGGCTGGAGTTCAATAGAACTGATGTATGCTTTGGGTAAAGCTGCTCTAAAAACTCCGGCAAAATCAACTTTGTTGCTCATTTGTTTGTTCCTACATTAAATAGTGTCTGGCTTAATAATCAGGACAATCTTCGTCCAGCGCGTCAGAAGCATATATAGGTTCTACTATAACATTACTGAGGTCGGGACAAGTTATATTAACATCCGTGAACAGGCTCTTGCCCTTTCTTGACAACTGGCTTATAGATTTGCAAAGAATCGTCTCACTTATCTCCGAGTCCACGTTGATGTCAAAGTAATAAGAAACAAAGGATGGGTCCAACGGAGGAGTAGCCCCGTTGATTCGGCCGGCTTTTACTTCTGCTTCCTCTCGGTCAAGTAAAATATTATTTTCTACCATCTCAAGTGGCTTAACAAAATTGAGTGGAACTTTTATTTGCTCGCCATTTACGTCAAAATCATCAGTTATTTCGTATACCTCAATATCAAAATTGTGGAAATCAAATGGGGCGTTTATTTCCTCTGCTACAATAATGATTTGTTCGGGGCCAACTAAAACTTCGTTGCCATCAGCATATAGGGTGCCGGGCGTTAATGCAGGATCAACTTCAAAACGCTTTTCAGGTGTGTTTGGGGGCGCCACTGTTATCTTATATTCAACATCCATTTCTATTTGTGGTATCTTAAGAAGCTGATGGGACAAAGCGTTAGATGCCCCGCCTGTCTTGGTAGTTCGTGTGCTACCCGTTGAGTTGAACTCAATGTCTTTAATCTCTCCCTCTAAGAACTGCATGCGAATAGCTGGGAGTTTTGTGGAATCTAAGGCTGAGGTTCCTAACGAAAATGGCATAACAGTCATTTTTTCATAAGTGCTTAACCTCATTCTATCGGTAATATCGCCAACACCGTCAAACAAATGCTCATCCCTACCATTAAAGATGCCTTGCGATCTTAACAATGGGGTCTCGTCTTGAATTCTACCCTCAGCACTGTTTTTTGATTCTGTGAGTCCACCGTATTGTGAGTCATACAGTACATTGTCGTCAGTGAAAGAATAGAAGGTTGGGCGCCAGAGGCCTTTTGAAAGAAGATGACGACCATAATTTGTGAGTTTGATGTCCAGCACCTCTTCTTTAGGATTAAAAAATTTCATTAATCTTCCTCCCCTACGTTAATATCAATTGGTCTTTGTCTTCTTTCCTTTAATCTCTCTTTTAGTTGGTCCTCTGCTGCACTTCTCTTCTTTTTCTTGATTAGCAAATTCTTTTTGGTTGGTGTAAACGTAACTTCTGCGTCGATAGAGGCTAACTCAACCATAGAGAAGAAGTCGTAAGGCCAGTTGTCTGTGTAGAACGGAACTGTGGCTTCCTTATCGCTATCAATTTGTTTAAAGTAGTTTGACTTAGCACGTTGTTTGACCTTAAACACCATCCATTGAAGTTTTTCAGGGAATTCCGCTCTAGGAATAGGCTCGCTGTCAGTTAGAGCCTGTGTTGTCTCGGAAAATGAGAAGTTTAACAGTTCGTTCTTTAAGAGCTTGTGGCTGACTGTTGCTAAAGCCGGCTGGGCGACTGTTCCAAGCTTAGGAGAAAGGTTTTGCCACATATGGGCCAAGTCGTTCTTTGTGAACTTGTGAGAAAACTCAAACGCATACATGGCCACAGCATCAACATCATTGTGAACAAAATCAAAGGTTGGAGGAAAAACATACTTTTCTAACATTTTCTCTAACCGAGGGATGCTTTTCCCGCTCTGGGCTGCTTGTGTGGCGCCGAGGCCAAATTTTGGGTCAGTACCATATATTTTAAAGAACCTTCTTTCACCTTCTTCTTCTATAAATGGAACTGCAACAATTGCTTCAAACACTTTCTTAACATTAGGGACTTCACCTATTCTAACAGGGTCAGTTGAGAAACCACAAATATCAACCAAG
>CEOK01002611.1_pt1 | contig 11202 bp, 9 predicted proteins | sample 427001 | NCBI WGS metagenome assembly CEOK01 (sample SAMEA2591108, study PRJEB7988) | marine metagenome | isolation source: saline water (ENVO:00002010), including | reverse complement strand
AAAATCAATACATTAACCAACATTCTGACCCTTAGCTTCTCATCTTGAACAATTTGCAAGCTATTGCTTTGCTTCAAAAACAAATAACTAGCCACACTTGTAAGGACCAATGAAAGACTCCAAATAAAAAAAGTACTATTGATGGGAATCATTAAATCCTGAATATAATATTCAAGTATCAAACATTTACTTAAGACTAAAGTCCAAACAACAAAAAGGACCTTTTTATTATACTCTATGAAATTAAAGAGCTCAATTTTTTGACTAAACATTTAGGAATTATTTTTTCTTAGATTTAAATTTTCCGTTAGGCGGAAACTCAAATCCTATTTTTCCTGTTTTTTCATCAAATGTCAAATGAGCCTTGAAAGGTCTTTTCGTTCTTTTCGAAATAAATCCTTCTATTAATGGGGTTTTTCCTGTCGAGAATAATGCTTTTACGGCATCTATATTTAGTGACTGCTGTAAAATTGTTTTACCCAATTTAAAGCCGTCTGGGGAAGACGAGTTTTTTAAATCAGGAACAATATAACTTTTCTCCGTTTCATATATTTTATAGCTCTCGCCGTTCAAAAAAGTTAATTCACAAGCTACTTTACTAAGATCTAATGCCTCGTCCGCATCTCCTTCATCGTCAAAGACAAATTCCGTCTTCCACTTTAACTTCTTGGTCTTAGACTCCTTCTGAACTAATTTCAAACCAGCAGAAAAGGGCTTATTAAAACGAGAAATAAATCCATCCATTTCAGGCAAAGATTTTTCTTTCAATAATTGAATCGCTTCAGCCTCAACTAAATGCCGTCCCGCAATATATTTAGAAATTGAGAAATTGCATTCTTGTTCTCGGCATTCGTATGTTTTGTCCGTTTGCTTGAGTCGTGATGCACTACAGCTAGGGCAAACAACATCAAGATCAGGGAAAACCATGTTCAACATTTTATCAAGATGCATCTTAACTTTGACCACAACATCTTCGGTGAAATCAACAATCTCATTCATGAAAGCCTCACGATTGTAGTCTCCTTTTTCAATACGATTTAGTTTAGCCTCCCAGTCACCCGTCATTGATGGAGAGGTCAATGCCTTAAGATGCATTTCATCACACAACTCAATCAGTCTTAGACCCTTTCCTGTAACATTTAATTCACGACCATCTCTATTAATGTATTTTTGACGCAAAAGGCCTTCAATGATTGCTGCACGGGTTGCAGGAGTACCGAGTCCACGATCTGACATGGCAACTCGCATTTCCTCGTCTTCCAAGGTTTTTCCTGCACCTTCCATAGCCGATAGCAAAGTCGATTCCGTAAATCTAGCAGGTGGCTGTGTTTCTTTTTTCAGTAATTCAGTTTCGTCTACCTTAGCAGATTCTTTTTCATAAATAGGGGATAATTCTCCCTTATTTTCAGCCACACCTTTATTTCGACCGTACACCTTGAGCCATCCTGGCTCGATAAGAATTTTTCCTTTGGTTAAAAAATGGTCTTTGGCTTCTACACTATCGACAATAGTAATTCTCGTTGTCTCTTCAAACTGTGCATGTTCATAAAATACAGCAATGAAGCGTTTTAAAATCATGTCATAGAGTTTTTGTTCAACTTCTGATAACTTAACAACTCGGCCGGTTGGAATAATAGCAAAGTGATCTGATATTTTTTTATTATCAAAGATTCGCTTACTTAATTTCACTTTATCTGCTTCAAGTGCTAATTTTGCATATTGAGCCACTTCAGAGCCTGAACTCGCTATATTATTCAAACAAGATAGCACATTAGATAAATAGTCTTCGGGCAAATAACGAGTATCCGTTCTTGGATATGTGATCATTTTATGCCTTTCATAAAGAGCCTGAGCAATACTTAAGGTGTTTTTCGCTGTAAACGGTGCTTCTCTTTGCAAAGTGGTTAAATCATATAGCTGTGGAGATATTTGTTTAACTAATTTTTTCTCCTCCTTAATAATTCCTGTCTTATCGGCGCAACGGGCAACTATAGACTCAGCTTTTTCCAAATCCCAAAGTCGTTCAGCTCTCAGTTGCTTAGCCTCAGAATCTTTTTTAAATTCTGGATTAAACCATTTACCAATATATTCGCCAGACTGAATAGAAAAATTTGCATCAACCTCGTAATATCCTTCGGATGTAAAGTTGCCTATCTGCTTTTCTCGATTCGCAAGGATAGCCAAAGTAGGTGTTTGTACTCGTCCTGCTGAGGTAATGTTAAAGCCACCATGTCTGGAACGAAAACAAGTCAAAGCTCTTGTTGAATTTAATCCAACCAACCAATCTGACTCTGAACGACATTTCGCTGCATCGGTTAAAGGATTTAGTTCGGTATCTTCGCGTAATTTATTCCAGGCCTCTTTGATAGAATCAACTGTCATTGACTGCATCCACAAACGTTTGATTGGTTTATCAATTTTACCGATTTGCATGATATACTTAAAAATCAATTCACCTTCTCGTCCTGCATCACAAGCATTAATGATACAATCAAACTCTTTTTTACGGCATAAAGATAACACATGCTTGAGACGACCTTCCGTTTTTTCAATTGCTTGCAATTCAAATTCTTGGGGAATCGAAGGCAATACATTGAAATTCCAAGGTAGTTTTTTGCCATTATCGCCAGTAGGCATCTTTAATTCGACTAAATGACCTACCGCAGAAGTAATGGTGGCATTATCCGATGCGAAATGCTGTGCATCTTTTGTTTTACCCTTTTTTTCAAATGTACCCAATGTTTCCTTTAACGCCTTAGATAGGTCTGTAGCCACTGATGGTTTTTCCGCAATTATTAAGTATTTCATTGAAATTTAAGTATGGTATAAGAAAGTAAAATAAATAAAAGTAACATTCTTCCTAATGAGTGGATTTTTTCACTCGTCAACATTCTTTATTCATTTTAGCTATATAATTTTTTAATAATTGTGCGTTTAAAAGCCCTATATCGTCTCTACAAAGAAAGTATTTTGCGCAATTTCAACCGTGGGATTCAATTCATTGTTGATGTAGTTTATGACCGGATAAACAACAACATCGCTGACAGTATAGGCTTTATTCTTAATATATTATCAATCGTTTTTTCACAAATAATTAAAATACGTTATTTTTTATATGATAAACGATTATTAAAAAATAGTCCATTAGGCTGCTTAGTCATAGTAGTCGGAAACATAACCGTAGGCGGAACAGGCAAAACTCCAGTTGTTGAAAAATTAGCCAAAACCTTACAGCAAAATGGTCGAAAGGTAGGGATCATAAGCAGAGGCTATAAAAGTAAGAATGAGTCGCTTTCAAAAAAAATATTACGATTTGTTACTAATGGTGCAGTAACTCCTCCAAAGATTGTTAGTGATGGGAAAAATGTGCTTCTTGGCTCAAAGCTTGCAGGAGATGAGCCCTACATGTTAGCAAACAATCTACCCGGCGTAGTCGTTGTTTGTGACAAAAACAGAGTAAAGGCAGGGTACTTTGCCATTAAAGACTTTGGTTGCGATACTTTAGTACTCGATGATGGTTTTCAATACCTTAAGCTTAAAGGAAGTTTAAATATTTGCTTAGTCGATTCAACAAATCCATTTGGAAATGAACACTTATTACCTAGGGGCATTTTACGAGAACCTTTGCATCGATTGTCAAAAGCGGATTATATTTTGATCACAAAGACAAAAAACATTCAGCAATGTGAAGAATTACACCAAACTATTCGTAATCATAACTCTTTAGCAAAGATTATTTACTGCAAACACACTCCAAGGTTCTTAGTCGATATAAAGAGCGAGGAAGAAAAGAACCTTGATTTTATTAAAGAGAAAAAAGTAGCAGTTTTTAGTGGCATTGCCTATCCTGAAAGCTTTGAAGGAACAATCAAAGAACAAGGTGCAGAGATTATTTATACTAAACGATTTTTAGATCATCACCGCTTCAGTGCGGGTGAGATAAAGACGGTATTCATGGAAGCTTTTGCTTCGGGAGCAGAAATGATACTTACGACAGAGAAAGACGCGGTACGATTACCAAAGATTTTCCCGAAAATACCTTTATATTATTTACGTTTGGAAATAGATCTATTGTCTAATGAGGAAGACTTTAATTCTTTAGCTCAACGCATCTGCCTGCCACAAAAAGATAAATTGTATAATCACTAATTGATCAAAAAATGAAAAAGAAAAATACAACGGTAGAAGACTTAGAAGTCAAAGATGCACAAATTATCTTCAACACTGTATGGCAACACCTAGTTGAAGAATTAGGACAAGATAATTTAAGGTTTCCAAAAGAAATATTTTGGCTAAATGGTGCGCCAGGTGCAGGTAAAGGAACCAACACTGGTTTTATAATGCGTTATAGAAATCTAACCGCGCCTCCTATAGTCGTCAGTAGTTTACTCACAACTCCTGAAGCAAAAAAGAAAAAAGACGCGGGCATGCTAGTCGGGGACCGTGAAGTCGTTGATATTATGTTGAGAACACTTTTGTCTCCTGTTTACAAGTCTGGAGCTGTAGTCGATGGATTCCCAAGGACTAAGGTACAAGTAGAATGTGTTAAACTACTCTATGAAAAATTAAATGAGTTAAAAAATCATTACCAATCAACTGACTTAGAAATCTTTTTCAAAAAACCTCACTTTCATATTGTTGTCCTCTTCATTGATCAAAATGAAAGCGTTAAACGACAGATTAAGCGTGGTGAAAAAGCAATCCAACACAACATAGACGTTAAGGCATCTAGCGTAGGCAATATCATTGAGGTTCGTCCAACAGACTTAGATCCGGAAGCTTGTATCAATCGATACCGTACCTTTAAGGAAAAGACTTATGATGCATTGAAAGAACTAAGAGAAACATTCTTTTATCACTTTATAAATGCCCATGGAAGCATCGAAGATGTTCGTAAGCGGATTGATACAGAATTACGCTACCAAGGGTCTCTAGAGTTGGATGAAGCCACTTACGACATAATTTCTGCAATTCCCATAGCTAGTATGTTATCCAACCATGCACGGCAAGATTTAGTGGATCGCTTAGAAAACTATCAAAAATACCACAAAGTCCTATTTGAATCAATCGTTGGCCTAATCGTTGATTATTTCATGCCAATTATAAAACGTCATGCAATTTCGGGTTATTCTGTTGTAAATACTGAAAATCAATTGCTGGATGATCCATTAGCTATAAGTATGCTAATTGATATTTTTTCTGAGAGAGGATTTCATGCCATCGTCGATGTGAGTAAAGAAGATATCCCTTATTCTATCGACCGAGATACTTTTGAAATAAAAACCTCAGTTAAGAAAGTCTTTAGAATCCGTATCAATTTCAAAGCATCCGAAATACGCCGAGGATAATAAGGACTTAGGTTACATACTTTTTTAAAAAAGTTGCAATCACTTCAGCAGTGGACCTAGGGCTTTCAAAATGAGGGGCGTGCCCACAACCTTTGATTACTTTACTTAGAGCTTTTGGATTACTATCCGAAAACTGCTGACTGATTTCGCAATATTTAAGATCTAAATCTCCGTTAATTAATAGGAGAGGAGATTTAATATCAGGAATCAATTCCCATAAATCAGGGAAAACACCTTGTCCAAAATGAACTAGGCTATTTTTCAATCCCTTAATATCTAATGAACTTTTTCGCATCTGCCTTACCTGCTGAAAATCATCAAACCCCTTATATTGTGTGCGAATTAAAGGCAGTGATTTCCAGTAATCTAAAAACCAAGAAAGTCCCTTTTTTTCTATATTCTCTGAAAGTTCCTTATCCGATTTTCTTCGTAATGCGCGCTCTGTTTCTGATCGTATGCCAGGATTCACTCCGATTAATATAATCGCATCCCAGAAATCAGTCTCCTGTGTTGCATGATAAAGCCCAAGTCGAGATCCCATTGAATATGCGATCAAAATATTTTTATGTCCATGTGAACTGTCGGAAGCATTTCCCTGACTTGCATTTAACTGAATATATTTCTTAAGAAAATCGTACTGTCCTTGGACAGAACAATCGATATCTGAAGAATCGCCATGCCCAGGAAGGCTAGGGCACAGCCAATTAAGCTCATCAAATTCACCACTCAAAATCGATTCAATAGACGCTTTAAGTGGAATAAAATCTAAACCACTTCCAGTAAAACCATGAAGTGCATAGATATTAAATATAAGATTCTTATCTGATGTTTCCTTCAAAAAACTACTTATTCTTCAACCGAGATAGCTACAATTTTCACATCTTCAATTGGCTTATCCATAGGATCTTTTTCTACTGTTTCTATGGCTTCGACTACAGAACTGCCTTCAGTAATTTCACCAAATATAGTGTGTTTCATATGCAACCAAGGTGTTGAAACTGTAGTGATAAAAAATTGACTCCCATTTGTACCAGGTCCTGCATTGGCCATTGCGAGTAATCCTGGCTTATCGAATGCTAAATCAGGAGAGCACTCGTCTTCGAAAGGTCTACCCCAAATTGATTCACCCCCACGTCCAGTTCCAGTAGGGTCTCCCCCTTGTATCATAAATTGCTCAATGACCCTATGAAAGATGATACCATTGTAATAGCCATTTTTCGCATGTGTTATAAAATTCTCACATGTTTTTGGTGCTATAGAATCAAATAGATTGAATTCGATTACACCTTTTGTCGTTTCCATTTTTATTTTAGTCATAACTGATCTTATTTAATTTGTTCTTTATTATTTCGAAAGTAGGACAGTGTTTCCACTACAAAATTGTCTAAATTAGCTTTTGGAGACTCGAAAGCAATTGGTAGATTATGCTGTCTTAATGTTTCGCTAGTTTTAACACCAATACTACCAAATTTAGGCTTTAGTCCGTTTTTAAAATCAAGTGATTCAGTAGCAGCTACATAATTATGAACAGTTGATGAACTGGTAAATAATACGCAGTCTGCACCTTCTGTTTTAAATCTTTGAAAATTCTCATTTTTTGATAAATCGGTATGCACATTCTTGTATAAGGGTAGGCGATCAACAATCGCACGCCCTTCATCCTGTAACCGCTTATAGAGAAGATCCGAATTTTTATCACCCGTAACTAGTAAAATTTTTACATTATCCAAAGTCTGATACTCAATTAAGGCATCAGCAAGTGCATTGGAATTAGCTGTTTCTGGCACCAGGCTTACCTTTAACTTGTGGCTTCGAACAGCCCGAGCTGTTGCCTTACCTACCACTGCAATTTGAGATAGCCCAATTGAACGGATATCTTCATAGGCTTTGTCTAATAAATCAAAAAACAAATCTACACCGTTAGAACTTGTAAAAACAATCCATTCATAGGAAGCAATATCGGTAAAGACATTGGCAATCGTATCTCGATGATAATCTTCTTCAATTTCAATAAAAGGCACTTCAAGTATCTCTGCACCATAGTTTTCTAAAAGTTGTGACAATTCACCTGCTTGTTTTCTCGGTCTTGGTACGAGTATTTTCTTTCCAAAAAGAGGCTTCTCTTCAAACCAATTATACTGACTACGAGAATTCACAACATCCCCGACAAAAATTATTGCTGGTGCCTTAATAGACATTGCCTCAGATTCCTCTATAATTTGACCCAGCGTACTGAAACAACTCCTCTGTTTCAAATAAGTACCATTTTCGATTATTGCAACTGGCGTATCGTTCTCAAGTCCTCCCTCTAATAACTCTCCTACAATCCGCTTTAATTGACCAATACCCATATAAATACAGAGGGTAGCGTTTGATTTCGCATAATCTTTAAAATCTAAATTTAAAGAGGTTTTTTCAGGGTTTTCGTGGCCAGTTAAAAATATGATGGAAGAACTGATATCTCTTTGAGAAAGAGGGATACCCGCATAAGCCGCACAGGCAATAGCTGCTGTAATGCCTGGTACTATTTCATAATGGATACCTGCATTATCAAGAGTGTCGACTTCTTCACCTGCTCGACCAAAGACCAAAGGATCGCCACCTTTTAAACGAACAATAGACACATCATTCTGAGCTTCTTTAACTAAGAGAGCGTTTATCTCGTCTTGTGGAATAGAGTGTTGTCCCGAACTTTTTCCTACAAAAATAGATCGTGCTTCTGGCTTTAGCCAATCCAATACCTTCTGATTCACTAAATTGTCATAAATTACCACATCAGCCTGTTCTAAAATTAATTTTGCTTTAATTGAAAGCAATCCGGGGTCACCAGGTCCAGCTCCCACTAAATACACAACTCCTTTTTGTACTCTATAAGTCATTTATTGATTTCAGTTTTTATATCTTTCATCAAAGAAAGTGCTGATTCTATTTTTTCAGAAAGAGTTGTCTCATTGATTTCAAAACTACGATAAGCAATCATAGGATGATAAATATGCAAATACTTACCATCAAAATAAATACCTGCTGGACTTTGACATCCACCATCTAAAACTTTCAGACACGCTTTTTCAATAGTCACCGCTTCATAGCTTGTCTGACAAAATAATTTTTGAAAATTCACTTTGCTATCGACTCGACCTACAATGGCAATTGCACCTTGCCCCGCTGCTGGAACCATTAACTCGTGCTCAAGATTCGTGAAAGCTAAATCTTGATACTCACTTATCTCAAGACGGTCTAAGCCAGCCTCAGCTAAAATAGTTGCATCAGCTTCTTTGTTACTAATCTTATTTAAACGTGTCTGAACATTACCACGAATTAATTGAAACTTAGCATTAGGGAATATTGAACTCAATTGACATCTTCTTCTAGGACTACTTGTAGCAATCGTCTTAATTGATTGCCAATCCTTATTAGATATCAAAATATCAGACACTGAATCTCTTGGCAAATAGCCAAATATTGCTAAAGAGGAGGGGAGTTCGATTGGCAAATCCTTAGCTGAATGTACCGCAATATCAGCATCACCTTCTAATAAGGCTGTATCTAACTCTTTTGTAAAAAGCCCAACGCCTCCTTGCTTTTCTAATGAATAATCTAAACGGCTATCAATCTCAGTGGAAACAGGGTATAGTTGAAAAGTGGATTCACTCATTTGAGAAGCCAACCAATCGCAAACCATTTCTGACTGCTTGATGGCCAAGGGCGATTTTCTTGTAGCAACTTTTATTATCATTATAAGAGATGATTTAGAATAGCATAAACGATGGCTATAAAAAAATTGCCTCAGGATTTGAGGCAATTTGAAAATTTAAATCGAAGCAAAATAGTCTTAATTATATGACGCTTGAGCACCTTTGATATTACGTTTTTTCACCCAAGGCATCAATGCTCTTAAACGAGTACCGACTTTTTCGATAGGGTGCTTTTCCCCATCGGATTGAAATTGCTTATATTTAGGAAGGCCAGTCTGGTATTCTTTAACCCACTGCTTTGTAAATTTACCTGATTGGATATCCTTTAATATCGCTTTCATTGCTTTTTTAGAACTAGCATTGATGACTCTTGGACCACTAACATAATCACCCCATTCAGCAGTTTCTGAAACAGAAAAACGCATTCCTGATACTCCTGATTCCACCATAAGGTCTACAATAAGCTTTAATTCATGTAAGCACTCGAAGTAGGCCATTTCAGGTTGATATCCAGCTTCTACAAGGGTCTCAAACCCAGCTTGTACCAAAGCACTAGCACCACCACAAAGAACCGCTTGCTCACCAAATAAATCAGTTTCACACTCCTCCTTAAAGGTTGTTTGTAGTACGCCTGCACGTGTTCCGCCTACGCCTTTGGCCCAAGCAAGAGCAACATCTTTAGCTTTCTTAGAAGAACCTTTATGCACTGCAATAAGAGCAGGAACCCCTTTGCCTTCAACGAATTGACTACGAACCACATGACCTGGACCTTTTGGAGCGACCATAATCACATCAACACCCCTAGGTGGTGTGATTAAATTAAAATGAATAGCTAAACCATGAGTAAAAGCCAATGTCTTACCTTTAGTAAGGTTAGGGAGCACATCGTTTTCATAGACTTCTGCTTGTTTCATATCTGGAACTGCAAGCATAATCACATCGGCTAGTTTTACGGCTTCAGCAGTATCATAAACTTTAAAGCCCTGTTTCTTAGCCACTGCCACAGATTTGCTCTTTGGATACAATCCAATGATCACATTCATTTTACTGTCCTTTAAGTTTTGCGCATGCGCATGCCCTTGAGAACCGTATCCAATGATTGCGAGTGTTTTATTTTTTAAGACGCTTAATTTTGCATCTTTATTCGTATAAACTTTAGCCGGCATAGTTTGATAAGTTATGATTAATGATTAATAAATAGGGGAAATGAAATTTGTTGATTAGCCACGCTTCAATGCGACTCCTCCTGTGCGAGCCATCTCAATGATAACGTAAGGTTCAACTAGATTTAAAAAGGCTTTAATTTTATTTGGGTTACCCGTCATCTCGATATTCACAGATTGTGGTGCAACATCGATAATTTTTGCACGAAAGATATCACAAATTTGGACTATCTCAGTTCTTTGATTAGGCTCGAAGTTAATTTTAAGCATCAACAGTTCTCTTTCTGTAGCTTGGCCTTTGGAAAATTCTGTCACTTCTAATACATTGACTAATTTAGATACCTGCTTGATCGCTTGATCTAGTGCACTGCTATCACCAATAATAGTTGCTGTAATTCGTGAAAAATCGGTATCTGGCATCGGTCCAACATTTAAAGTTTCAATGTTAAATCCACGACCGCTAAACATTCCAGCAATACGAGCAAGAACACCAAACTTATTCTCTACTAAAATGGAAATAATATGACGCATGTGTAACTTTTAAATAACTGATGATAAAATGGTGGACGAAGAGGGACTCGAACCCACGACCTACTGGGTGTAAACCAGTTGCTCTAACCAACTGAGCTATCCGTCCGGTAAATTAAAGAACAATCAAGTTGATTGTGTGTAATTGATGAATCAAGACAATTTTCATTATTTTTCGGGAAAATCTTCATTTCATTAAAAAACTAATGACCCTCCTTAAGACTCAAAATTTGTTTATGAAAGGCTAAAGGATCTGCTGATTGATAAAAAGATGTTCCGCACACAAGTGTATTTGCACCTGCATGGACACACATATTTGCGTTGTCTAAATTAACCCCACCATCCACTTCAATTAGAAAATCTAATCCATCTTCTACTTGTTTTTCTTTCAAAGCATGTACTTTATCTAAACAGGATGAAATGAATTTTTGCCCGCCAAATCCAGGATGAACCGTCATGACTAAGACT
>CEOK01017945.1_pt1 | contig 11205 bp, 19 predicted proteins | sample 427001 | NCBI WGS metagenome assembly CEOK01 (sample SAMEA2591108, study PRJEB7988) | marine metagenome | isolation source: saline water (ENVO:00002010), including | reverse complement strand
AGTCTCATGTGAGTGGGTCATTGATGCAAAGTATTATGATGCAAACAATGTTGACGAGATTGATTATGACGACTGGGAATATGAAACAGTCACTATCTATGCATGGAAGTATGGGTATGTCCCTCTAGAAGAATGTCAATGGAATATTGGTGGAACTTCTTACAATGCAACAGAGGTTGTTGACATGATTGTTGATAACTATAATCAGAATGGTGAAAACTGGAACGGACAAAGGGAAGTTGCATAGTTAAAACCCAACCCACCTTAACCCCACCAAAAAACGGTGGGGTTTTTTTACATATATAATACTATGGAATTATCTGAACACGAAAAAAGAATTGTTGAAGAAGAAAGACGTAAAGAAGAAAACAGAAACGAAAATAAATCATTTGAACCTCGTGATGATTTTATAGGTGTCTTCAAAGGATATTTGACTGAAGAAAACATTCAAGAGTTTATGGATAGTTTTTACTATGCACAACAAAATGGATGGACAATGCAGAGACACGAATACGATACATCAAACATCACAGAAAAAAAAGATGAAAGTATGAATCTAGGAGATTCAAGATTATTCAATAATATCGAAAACGATGATGAATGTGCAAAAATTACTCAAGCAAATCATAAAGAATTTTTAGAATATTTAAACGATGTTATTATACCCGAGTATCAAGGTGCGTATCCAATTCTTAAAGAAGCACGTTTAAAAGTATGGCAGGGTAAAATGCAAAAAACAACTAGGGGTGGTGGTTATCATATATGGCATTGTGAGTCTTTATCAAAAGTTTCTAGAGACAGAGCACTTGCATGGATGGTTTATTTGAATGATGTTGAAGAAGGTGGAGAAACAGAATTCTTATATCAAAAAACTAGATTTAAACCAAGTGCAGGAGACATACTAGTATGGCCAACACAATTCACACACATGCATCGTGGAAATCCACCGTTATCCAACGATAAATATATCCTAACAGGATGGGTAGACTTTATAGATGAATAAAATATGGTTATGGTTAAAATCTAAATTTACCACTAGATATAGAATTACTGTATCATTCAATAAAGAATGGGGTGATGCAGATGATAAAACCTATATTGTAAAAAAGATGTTAATTCAGAAAGAAAAGCACTTAAAATTTCGAGACGAATATGATAAAATAGTAGAATACAGAAGTTCTGCTGGACTTAATTATGTAATCGAAGATTACGAATACGGAGAAGAATAATGCAACAGTTTTTTATTGCAATTATTTTAGTTTTAGGACTAGGATGTTATTGGTTGTATAACGAAAATCAAACACTCACTGCAAACAACTTTAAACTAGAACTTGCAGTTGAGGAACAGAAAGAAACCATGAAAGTGATGCAAGAAAACTTTGAAAAACAAGGTAAGGCATTACAGAATCTATCGAGAAAAAATGCAGAGATAGAAGCAGACAAAGATAAGTATCTTGCAATTTTATCAAAACATAATTTTGAAAAACTTGCAATTGCAAAACCAGGCTTGATGGAAATTAGATTCAACAAGGGAACAGACGAAGTTTTAAGGGAGTTAGAAAATGATACTAAAGAAATTAGTAATCTTGACAACACTAGCAGTAACGATTAGTAGTTGTTCATTACTAGGTACAAAACAAGTAGAGATTGTATCTAAACCAGTTGTATTGGAAATTATGCAACCAACATTACCGAGAGATGTAACACTTCAGACACCTAAATGGTATGTTGTATCAGAGGCACGAATTGCAAATCCATGTAAGAAAGTTATGAAACTTGATGAGAATGGTGAACACATTGTCAAAGAAGATGGCACACATCAGTTAACTAGACCAAAACAGTGTGCACTAGAAGATAGAGAAAATCCATCATGGCCAGAGGGTTACACTTACCTAGATAGATTTCTAGATGAGATGAAATCACAGAACAATGGAGATGTAGTATTTGTAGGAACTACCATAGGTGACTACAAAAAAATGACAATCAACAATCAAGAAATTCGAAGATACATTCGAGAACTAGGTGAAGTGATTATATATTATAGAAACGTGACACTTCCAAACGGAGAGAAAGGTGTTGCAGTTGAAATTGAAAAATGAGATTCAGACCACAACCGAGAGAAACAGATTTTACACCCATAGACGGAACAGTTCATAGTATTTTTCCTACCTTCTTTTTTAAAGGTAAAATGAATCTAAATCATGATGAGGTTGCAAATGATGTTAGGACTATTGTCAATAAAATTAAAGAGAAGGACAACGACTCAAAGAGTAATTATACCAGTTACTTTGATTATGAAACACAATTTAAATTTTTGGAAGGTAATAAGTGGTATGAATCACTCACAACACAACTCAAAGATACCTATGTAAAACTATTACATTCTGCAATAGGATTAAAGGTTTCAGAATGGAGTAGACATGACATTCATTGTTTTGCATGGGTCAATCAGTATCTTGAAGGAAATCAACATACAGTCCATCATCACAAAAATGCCTTTATATCGGGCACGTATTACGTAAAGTGTGATGAGAAATCATCACCTATCAGATTTATAAATCCTAATTATAATCAAGAATTTTATTATGCAAATAATGACGAAGAAATATACGTAGAAGAAGAGGAAGGACTTGGATTTGCAGGTTCGGGTAGTCATGCAAGACATGAGATGCAGTTTAGACCTAAAACAGGAGATGTTCTATTTTGGCCATCAAATATGTTACACTATGTATCACCTCAAAGAGAAGGTGAGAGAATATCAATATCCTTTAACTTAAGTCACCCAAGATTATATTCATTAGAGAATATCGAATCAGACTTATCATACGAATTTATAAAATGAATAAAGCATTTATAACCGATGACTTATTTGAAATAAGTAAAAAAATTGACCCACAATGGGATGGTCATACCATAACTATTGATAACTTCTATGAAAATGCTGAAGATATTTACGAGTGGTTAGAAAATCAACAATATCCTTTATGGAAATATAACCCCGATAGAGAAACACAAAAAAATGGTGTAGAGTATAACGATTGTAGATTAGTTTCTAGAATTCCACATATAACTCGTAGGTTTACTCAAAAAATGGACATGATTTATGATATATGTCGACAATATTTTTGGAAAGGTGATTATGATTTACATGATAATGTTTACGAATTTAACTGTTTTCAAACTCTTAAACATTTTGATTCTACACTTCAACACTTCCCACACATTGATTCTAAATTAGACACACCCAATGAATTGAGTACATTGAATATGATTGTCTACCTAGATAAAGAAGAGAGTGGTGGAACTGCATGTTATCATGGTGAATGGATAAAGAATGATGAATCAAGAAATCTATTGTATCCAGTAAAAGATATATTTGAACTTGAGAGAATCATTCCTGCAAAATTCAATAGATGTGTTATCTTTGCAGGTAATAGAATTCATGGTGCATGGATAGACGATTATAACAAATATTCAGAAGAAAGTGGTAAGTGGAGATACAATCACGTAAACTTTCTAATTCCACAACAATGACGTATCGACCTCAAGAAGTAAAATGTCAAATTTGTAAAAAGTCAATTGACATTTCAAAAGTTAAGTATCATACTAGTAGAGAGGAAGGTTCACCAGTTAAAATATTTTGTGGGCCTGAATGCAGTTTAAAATATTATCAGGAGAAAAGAAATGCCAGTTAAATTTGGAAAAACACAAACCATAGTTAACCGTAATACTAAAAAGGTCACAATTGTTCACGAGTATATGAAGTGTAAATCAACACAAGAGTTGATTGATGCATATAACAAACCAGTCATTCCAAAATTGAGACAAAAAGTTAAGAATGAACTCGTGAGAAGAGGTGGTGTAGTGTTTACACCAAAAGTCGAAGAAGACTCATTGGGGTTGTAGTTCAGTTGGGAGAACGCTTCCCTTGCACGGAAGAGGTCGCTGGTTCGAATCCAGTCAACTCCACCACTTTTTTAATGTTATAAATAATTATGTTACAATAATGTAACAAATGTAACACAGAAGACACAGAGAGTAAGTAGAGAAATCGAAGTCCAGTTGTCGGAAAGTTACAACATTACAGGAGATAAATATGTTAAAGAGCACATTATTGTCTGCCTTGTTGTTAATAGGATTTACAGCACACGCAGACAACCAACTAGAAAAATCCAATATTGATAAATTGTTCATTATGAAAGACAACGTAGTCTTTTTTAAAATGAAAGATGATTCCTATTACAGAGGTGATTTCATAACACCTAGTATCTGTCAAAAGAAAGGAAAAATCTCTATGGATAATACAATCCACAATTCGTTTCGAATATTACACAATCAAGGTTTTGAAACTTGCAAATTTAGAAATTTAGAAAGAGTTGCATAAATAACTTGACAGAACCCATGTATTCATAGTAAAATGTATACATGGGTTTTTTAAATTTAAATAGTTCTATTCGATATTCGACAACGGGTAAGAGGAGAAAAACAAAAGCATTCTCCAAACCACGCAAAAGAATAGAGAGTAAAAGACAGGTATCACCTGAAACATATAAACGTCAAGAGGAACAATATAATTCCCTCATGGAAGAATATATGAAAAACGGTGAATACCATAAAATAGCAGGTGATTGCACTAAAAAAGAATCACCCAAATATACGGGAAATCTCATTAAAGGGATTGCAACGATGCATAAGTCAAATGCAGTTCCAGTAATATCACAACAAGAAGCAGAAGATATTGCACGAATGAGAAGATAATGAAGATAACAATAATTGGTAATGGTTTTGTAGGTAAATCGACTGCAATCCAGTTGTTATCAGATTCAGAGTTTCATGACCCTGCAAACAATATGATATCTGATTATAAAAATGCAGATATAGTTTTCATATGTGTTCCAACTAATTTAAAAAATGGTAATCTTGATACATCGATAGTTGAAAGTTATCTTGATGAATTGCAAGACCATCCCTTTGTTTTTATTAGAAGTACTATACCTCACGAATTAGTTAAAGACACTAATTTTGCAGTATTCCCCGAGTTCTTACGAGAAAGGAAGTGGAAAGACGACTCACTCAATCCAAAGGTAAATATTATAGGTGGTAGTAGAGAACAATTTATAAAGTTATTAGGTTTAACAGGTAATTATAATTTACATAGAGTAACGAGTGTTGAAGCATCTCTTATAAAATTGTCAATCAATTCATTTCTTGCATATAAAGTATATTTTGCAAATCAACTCTACAACTATTGTCGAGACATATGTCTTGATTATGACATTGTCAAAAATGGAATTAAAAAAGATAAGAGAATGGGTAAGTCACACTGGGATGTGCCTGGCCCCGATGGTTTAAAAGGATTCGGTGGTAAGTGTTTTCCTAAAGACTTTCAATCATTTACCACATTATTAGATAACGATATCTTTCAGTCTATTATAAATAGTAACGAAAGATGAAAATAGGATTTACATGTGGTGCATTTGATTTACTCCATGCAGGACATGTTTCAATGTTACGGGAATCAAAAGAACATTGTGATTATTTAATTGTCGGATTACAAACAGACCCATCCGTTGATAGACAGGAAAAAAATCAACCGATACAATCTGTTTATGAACGATATGTTCAATTATCTGCAATAAAGTATGTGGACGAAATTATACCGTATGATACCGAACAAAGTCTGATTGATTTGTTACTAAACACACAAATTAATGTCAGATTTCTAGGAGAGGATTATAAGGATAAACCTTTTACAGGTGACCACATTCCAATGGAAGTATATTACACAAACAGAAAACATTCTTTTTCATCTAGAAGTTTAAGATTAAAAATTAGAGGTAAACATGGCATATAGTAAAAAAGTAGTAGAAAGATTCGAATCTGTTCTAAACAATCCTGAAAAACATGCGGTGGGTAGATTTGACCCAAAAGACCCTAATGTTGCAACAGGTTTAACTGGTGCTCCTGCATGTGGTGATGTCATGAAACTGGATATTAAAATTGACCCCGATACGGATACTATAATAGATGTCAAATTCAAAACTTATGGATGTGGTTCTGCTATTGCATCATCAACCATGTTTGTTGAAATGCTCAAAGGTAGAACAATTGAACAAGCAAAAGAAATTAAAGATAAAGATATTGCCGAAGCTCTTGAATTACCACCTATCAAACTACACTGTTCCGTCCTTGCAGAAGATTCCATAAAACAAGCCATTGAAAACTGGGAAGAAAAAATCTCTCACAGGAAACATAACCAAAAATGGGAAGACCCAAATGGGTATGGATATTAAAGATTTGACAATCCAAACGTGCAAGTTCAGATAACTGATTTAGTCGAAACAATAGAAATTAATCCAACGGAGTTATGTAATCTTCGTTGTTCTTTTTGTCCACGTTCTACTTTCTATCCCAATAGAAACTTACACATCTCTATAGAACATGTCAAACTTATCAAAAATCACCTTCAAGAAATTAATTATCAAAACATAGTATCATTTACTGGTAGAGGTGAACCTACACTTACAGAAAACTTTGAGGAGATAATCGATATCTTGACAGAAGATAAAACGTGGGTGTTAAAGATGCACACAAATGGTAAAAATCTTGACAAGTATTCACACTTGATACCAAAATTTGATATTCTTTATTATGAAGTATATGGGTCAGACCCAAAAAGATTTGATAATTTTGAAAAAGAATTAGAAAAGTACGGTGATATGAAAAACGTTAAAATTGTGCAGAGACCCGATATACCATGGGAAGATAAACCATCTGCATATACAAATCGTGCAGGTTCTTTTGAAACTCCATTACATTTTAAAGAAGATGCAGGTTTTTGTGAAAGACCGATTACCAAATTATTTATTGATTGGAACGGTGATTATAAGTTATGTTGTGAGGACTGGAAACATCACATAACTTTAGGAAATATAAATAATGAAAGTATAAAGGAGTATGTGACTAACAATCCTACACTTAAAAGGTTTAGGAACAATCTGTTACAGGGTAAGAGAGACGAAATACCTTGCAACGAATGTACATACAAAACAAGATGTAATGACCGATGGATAAATGATGCAAGAAGTTACTTCAATGAAAATTAATATATTAACTCTTTTAACAGGTGACAAATATCCATCATATTATGTTGACCGTCTATATCTCAATTTAAAGAAACATGGAGTGTTCAACTCGGATGAACATAACGTGACATTTCATTGTTATACAGATACACTTGATACACTTCATCCCGAAATTAACGTAATTGAGCTTGATAAAAATTTACCCGATGAGATTCCGAATCAATGGTATAAGTTAGATTTTCATTCAATGGATGAATTTGAAGATTCTAAATGTATCATAATGGACATAGACCAAATACCACTGGAAGGTATTACTGATATAATTTTTAACGAATTACCAAAAACAGGGGATGGTTCTCATGCACCCGATGAATTAGTAAAACAGGTAGAAGAGTTTGATTTAGGATATCTACAATTACCAATTGCATGGTGGACAACAAATCCAAATAAATGTCAATTCCAAGGTGGATTTCAAGCATTTAATTATGGTGCAACAAAACCCTTTACTGATATCTTTAGGTCAGAACCCGAATATTGGACACATAAATTTCACGAAGAAGGTAAGTGTTCAAAGGGTATGGGTGAACAAAACTTTGTATCAGAAGTCTTCAGAGGAGTCATCCTACCACTTCCTATAGGAGTCATGGGTAAATACGTATTTGATAATCCCGAGAGAATAGATAAACTCAATCACACATGGGAGAAACAAGTTCTACCAGCATTTCCATGGGATTTCACATCAAGAGAACCACTAGACACTACCATACAATATTCATATTCTATGAACAATCCTTATGTTCAAATAATAAAAGATACACCTAAATTCAACAGACAGGTCAGAATCATCCATTTTGCAGGTGCAGGAGAAAACCCAAATCTTATGCACGAGACTGAAGAAGAATGGGTGGAAAAACTTTGGAAAACCCACTAGACACTACCATACTTTTTAGATTATAATAGGTTATATTAATTCAGAGGTGAGAGAATGAATGAAATAATCGAATGGTATAATACTGAAGTATCCACACTTGCATCGTTACGTGAAAGTGATGGTCAAGGTGCAGTCAGAGACGGTATCGGTAAGATATACGAAACACTTGCACAAAAACTAATCAACGATGTCGACCCGACATTAGAATGTAAACACAACGACTATCTAATAAAATACTCAAAGAGTGGTAAATATAAAGTTGATAACGTACAAGTAGATTTACATGTCTATAGAGGTGAAGAACTACTCTTCATATTAGAAAGTAAAACCTACCTTGATGCATGTTTCTTAAAACGTGCAGTAGAAGACTTTAGAGAAATCCGAGGAATAGTTGGAGATGTACCTGCAATTCTTTTTGCAGGTCAAGATGCAGTTTCAGAAAACACATTTGGATTCTATGATGAAGAGTGTGAGTTCGAAACCTTCTTTGTCAACACAACAAAGAAGAGAAGTAGTGCAAGACCTATCTTCAAAACTTGTGACCCACTGGATGAAGAAGTCTTGATTAATTTTAAAAACCATGTTGCAAAATTGGTGCAATAGTAATATAATGGTATCATACATATAGGAGAAAAATATGTCAATACAAGCATATATCAACAGGAGTATACCTGCAATTGATATAGTAAATAGAGTGGACGATGAGTTCGTAACACAAAACACTTTTGACCTTTTTAGAGGAAAAAGAGTGGTATTATTTGCAGTGCCTGGCGCATTCACACCTACATGTTCGTCTCAACAATTGCCTGGCTTCGAAGAAGCATACGATGAAATTACATCGTTAGGTGTTGATGAGGTTTATTGTTTATCTGTAAACGATGCTTTTGTAATGAATGCATGGTTTAAAGATGCAGGTATCGAAAAGGTAAAACCATTACCCGATGGAAACTATGAATTCACTCAAGGTGTTTCATCAGTTGTAGAGAAATCAAATGTCGGTTTTGGATTTAGGTCTTGGAGATATGCTTGTGTTATCAACAACAATAAAATAGAATGGGTAGGAACTGAAGAAGGTCAGAGAGATGATGCAGATAACGACGCATATGTGGAGTCTACACCCGATAAAGTTTTAGAATATCTAAAATCTTCATCATGAGATTCTATTTACCATTAGTAACGTTATTAATTGTAGGTTGTGGTAGTGGTGGTGCAGGGGTCGGTGCAATTGCACTGGTCGAACAGAACTCATCACCCACTACTAACGTGCAAACAGAAACACGACTCTTTCAAACAAGAGTCATTGACGGATATATCAGTGGTGCAAACGTCTATATAGATTTCAACATGAATCTTGTTCAAGACAATTTTGAACCTTCTGCACAAGAAGATACAACAAACAAAACATATTACTGGGAAGAAGATGCATTCAGTAATATACCCAATTTCAATGAAGAGTGTGAAGGCAATAGACCCTACATTGCAGAAGTTCCAGTGGGTGCAGTCGATGAGGTCAGAGGCACGGTAGAGAGTGCATTTAATCTTTACTACTTTCCCTATTTAACTTATCAAGAGAACGAAAGAGGTAAACAAGAAGTTGTTACCACTGAACAGGGTGCAAGAACTAACGTTACACCTTTTACCACTTTGTTTTTAGGTTTTATACAAGATGAACTGGAAGTAGTTAATCTCACACAAGATAACGTGTGCAGTCAGACTGCTTTAGATGTAACAGATGAAGTTCGCAGAGAGGTTGAACAGGTTATAGAGACCCTATCTAATCAATTCAATGTGAACGTTTATACCTTCTATGACGACTACTTTTTGACCAATAATACAACCATGCAATCTCAAGGAGAGAAAATTGTAGACTTTTTAATTACAGGTTTTAAAGTCGGTAACTTACTAGAGAATCATTATGGGGTCGAGATGACCACTAATCTTGATAAACTCATTGTTGATAAAATATTGGGTAATGAAAACTTCACTACAGTTGAGTTTGCATTATTCTCACAAAGAGAAAATGTACTTACCAGTGATGGATATTGGGCAACCACACTTTATGCATTTTACGATGTCGTTGCAAACGAACAAGGTCAACTTCTCGATGCAGATGGTAATGTATATGAACTTACACTTTCTAATCTGCAAACAAATACTGATTTTCAAATCAGAGAACAATTTATGTCAGACCAAACGGTGTTTGGAACAAATAAAATACTCTTTGAGACCAATGGTAATACACGACACATAGACATCGGAACGTTTACTAACGGTGATGCATTAACTCGTATATCCATTAGTCCATCAACAAGAGAGATATACAAGACTTATCCGTATGGTTTAAAGATGACCATCACCAGTAGTTATAATCCTTACTTTGATTACAATTTTGAAAATCTGTTTTTAACAAGAAATGGATATACGGTTGAAAGTATCTACAATGAAGTTGTTGCATTAAGTGACACTATGTCAGATATCATCTACAACCGATATCTACTCTATGCAGGGGATGAGCAAAAATTAGACAATAACGGTGATTATGAATATATTGAACGAAACGAAGGAACTATCGTTGAATATTGTTATTACCTACCTACTAATACCGTGACTACAGGAGTCGATGGATATAACCTTTGTTTGGAGAATTTATAATGTTAGAATTTTTATGGAACGTGCCTATTGTTCTTTTTGACTTTGCACTGAATGTTATCTTTTGGGGAATTGCAATCACTCTATTGGTCTTAATCCTAAAGTGGGGAACAGAACAATACATTGAGAAGTTTAGAAAAACAAACTTGGACGATGATGATTACGAACCTTACAAAGACAATTACGAAAATACTCGTAACTAAATATTTCAATGCACATACACGTCTTTACTGCAAAGTGGGGTGATAAGTTTGATGCAGAGTTCTACAACAGACTCTACACCATGGTCGAAAGAAACACCAACCACGATTTTACCTTTTGGTGTATCACCAACGAACCTTCCTTTCTGCACCAAAAGATAGAAATCATTCATCCATCGATTGAATTAGAAAATTCATGGTCAAAGATGGAAGTCTTCAATCAACACTTACCCATCGATAAGGGTGACCTTTGCATGTTTTTGGATGCAGATGTCGTCATACAAAACAATCTTGATACACTGATTGATTCGATTGACCCATCTAAACTTAATCTTATTTT
>CEOK01197985.1_pt1 | contig 11212 bp, 8 predicted proteins | sample 427001 | NCBI WGS metagenome assembly CEOK01 (sample SAMEA2591108, study PRJEB7988) | marine metagenome | isolation source: saline water (ENVO:00002010), including | reverse complement strand
ATGGTTTTCAAGACCACCGCATTCGACCACTCTGCCATCTCTCCGTATCTTGAAAAATAAATTGGTAGAGATTCGGAGATAACTTGCAAGCAATTCTTTTTAAAAAGTTGTGGCTGGTGTTTCTGTTTTTAAAAGAGTGTGCGATCGAGATTCCTGTATTGAATAGCTTCTAGTAGGTGTTCGTCGGCTATGGCTTCTGATTTCGCTAAGTCGGCTATAGTGCGTGCGACTTTTAATATGCGGTCGTAGGCTCGTACGGATAAGTTGAGCTGATTCATAGCATCTTTTAGAAGGCGCTCTTGTGCTTGGCTTAAAGGACAGTATCGCTTGAGCTCTTGTTGGTTCATTCGTCCATTGCATCGTTCATAGGCTTTGCTTTTTTGTGCGTAGCGATCTTTTTGAATCGCTCGAGCATTTTCACAGCGTTGTTTGATGCTTGCGGAACTTTCGGCGTTTCGAGTATTTTGAATGGCTTCAATGCTAAGTGCGGGGGCTTCAACATGTAGGTCAATTCGATCGAGTAAGGGGCCACTGATTCGAGATCGATAGCGATGGATTTGGTTTAAACTACATCGGCATTGTTTAATGGGATCTCCGTTATATCCGCAGGGATAAGAGTTCATTGCGGCGATTAACATAAATGATGCGTGCAGGGTGATTTTTGCCTGACTTCGAGAAATGGTCACTTCGCCTTCTTCGAGGGGCTGTCGCATGACTTCTAGTGTCGATCGCTTGAATTCGGGGAATTCATCTAAGAAGAGGACTCCGTTATGCGCTAGGGATATTTCTCCAGGTTTTGGCACACTACCACCTCCGAGTAGAGCGACATCACTGATCGTGTGATGAGGCGCCCGAAATGGGCGTTGCAGGTACCGTTCTTTCGCATAAGCACGATGACTCATAGCTGAGTGAATACCTATGATTTCTAGGTATTCATCCATTGATGGTTCGGGCATGATGCTCGGTATGCGTTTTGCGATCATTGATTTTCCAGATCCAGGACTCCCTATAATTAAGACATTGTGATTCCCGCTGACCGCGATTTCTACTGCTCGCCGTACGGATTGTTGTCCTTTAACTTCTTTGAAGTCTAAATCATTGTTCGTTTCAGTAATTTTTGAAAAGGGTATTTGTTTGATGGGTTCAATTGGCTTTGTCTGTTCCAAAAATCCAACGGCTTGGCTTAGCGATTCGACGGGAATGATTTCAATGCCTTGAATCAGTGCAGCTTCTTCTGCAGTTTCCTTCGGTAATAGGACGCCTTTTAACTTAAGTTTTTTAGCAAGTATAGCTAAGGAAAGCCCGCCTTTGATGGGTCGTGTCGCACCTGATAGACTGAGTTCGCCTGCAATAAGGTAGTCTTTGAGGGCATCGGCTTTGCATTGCTGGGTGGCAGCGAGTAAGCAGAGGGCGATGGGCAGGTCGTAGGAGGGACCTTCTTTTTTGAGGTCTCCTGGTGCGAGGTTGATGGTTGTTTTTGTGGTGGGTGGGTTGAAGCCACAGTTGCCGAGAGCGGAAAAGACGCGATCTTGCGATTCTTTGACAGCGGAATCGGGCAGTCCGACTAAAATATATTTGAGTTCCCCCCGTTCTCCACTATTCACTTCTATAGTAACAGTTTGTGCTGTCACTCCTTGGAGTGCGCCTGATTGTGTCATTGCTAACATAATAACTATTTTAAAAAACGTTATTGTTTTACTAATAGTGTGTCGATTTATTTTTTTAATAGGATCAAGATTCAGTTTTGAAATTAGGAGTAACAGGGGGGATTGGCTGTGGAAAGTCTATGGCGTTAGAGTGCTTTAGAGAGTTGGGTGCTCAAGTTTTGTCGTCGGACAGCATTGTTCGAGACTTGCTTGAGGGAAATCCTGAAGTGCAAGCTGGAATCGTTGAGTATTTTGGATCTGAGGTTCAAAGTGCGGATGGTGCTATCTATCGGACGGCTTTAGGGGATCGTGTTTTTAAGAATGCTAAGGATTTAGAATGGCTTGAGGCACTATTGCATCCTAGAGTCGGTGCGTCTTGGCAAGAATTTCTAGAGTTACATATGGATTCTTTTGTCTGCATTGAAATTCCTCTTTTGTTTGAAAAAAAACTTGAAAAGCATTTCGATTTTGTTGTTTGTATTAGTTGTTCGGATGCGATAGCGACCAATCGCTTATTGGTAAAAGGGTACTCGGAGGAGACGATTTATTTACGACGCAGACAGCAATTGCCCTTAGCCTCCAAAATCGCACAGTCTGATTTTATTATTGAGAACTCTAGTTCAATTGAATTTTTAAAACAACAATGTCATTTACTGTATCATCGTCTAAGTGCTTTAGGCTAATGAGTGTTTAGAAGATACAAAATATTTTACTTAGACCCTATGAGCGAAGAAGAATTAGAATTAAATACGAGTCCTGAGAGCAGTGATTCTGGAGAGACGCCAGCGACTCCCAAGAGAAAAGCGACCCGTAAGAAAGTGGTTAAAAATGAAGCGGAGGGATCGGCTTCAGAGAACGCAGAGACGGACGCAGTCGTCCTCAATGGACGAATGGAATTTTCTCCGGATGATGAGGATGATTCTAGTGCAACACAAGTTGGAGCTAGTGAGCCTATTGATTCGCCAAGTACGGATGAGGCTTCTGAAAAATCTGAGGGCAGAGCGAACAACAAGGGGCGGAATCAACAGCCTAGGGGCAATCGCAATCGTAATAAAGAACAGAATTCTAAAAATAATCGGCATAAGCAGCAAAGAAATGGCAACAAGCGACCTGCTAAGAAAGGGGGGTCACGCTGGCAGAACCGTAAGCAAAGAAATTCGGATGAGTCGGATTTGATCGAGTTTGAAGAATTATTGCAGTATGAGCCTTTGCAGAGTTTCGAGAGTATTCAAGCGTTACAGGCTTCTTTAGAGACTTCCGGTTCCGATTTTGATTTCGATGCGCTCTATGCAAAAGATCTCAATGCATTGAGAGAGGCATTGTCTGAAGGAGGTCTTGAAATCGTTGGACATGCTAATCGCTATTCCATTATTCAGGGGTTTGTTGATCGTGCTTTTGAAGCGAAGCAGTCTATTATTACGACGGGAGTTCTTGATTTGCTAGAGGATGATCAAGGAGGATTTTTGGTCTATCAGTCAGACAGCTACCGAATAAAGCGATTGTCTGCTTATGTACCTCAGGCCTTCATCAATCATTATGGCTTGCAGAAAGGTCACATTCTTAAGGTGCAGTTGCATGCTAAACTTGAAACAACGACTTGCAATTTTGTTGTCCAAGTTATCAGTGTTATGGGGGAACAGCCTGAAAAAATTTCAGAGTGGGTGCCCTTTACGGAAGGTGTTCCCTATTATCCTTTAGATCGTATTCTTTTGGAATCGGATATTGTTCCAGATAAAGACAATCTTCCCATGCGAGTGGTTGATTGTTTGACCCCGATTGGTTTTGGACAGCGAGGTTTAATTGTGGCGCCCCCTAGAACGGGTAAAACAGTTTTGATGCAAGGGATAGCGAATTCTATACAGATTAATTATCCGGAGGCTCATTTAATTGTCCTTTTGATTGACGAGCGGCCTGAGGAGGTGACTGATTTTAAAAGAAAAGTTGAAGGTGAGGTGATCAGTTCTACTTTTGATGAAAATGCCGAAAGCCATGTTCATGCTGCTGAGGTCGTGATTGAAAAAGCAAGGCGTATGGTAGAGGTCGGTAAAGATGTGGTCATTTTATTGGATTCCATCACCCGTTTAGCTCGTGCTTATAATACGTGTATGCCGAGTTCTGGCAAAATATTATCGGGTGGGGTGGAAGCGAATGCACTTCAGTTGCCGAAACGATTTTTTGGCTCGGCACGTAATATTGAAGAAGGCGGTAGTTTGACGATTATTGCAACCGCTTTGGTTGAGACTGGTAGTAAGATGGATGAGGTTATTTTTGAAGAGTTTAAGGGAACGGGTAATATGGAACTCCACTTGGATCGTGCCTTGTCTGAAAAGCGTATTTTCCCAGCTATTAGTATGGATAAGAGTGGTACTCGTAAGGAAGAACTGTTATATCACCCAGATGAGATACAGAAAATTTATTCACTGCGTCGAGCCATGAAGGGTATTCCTACGGAGGATGCCATGGAAATGCTGATCCAACGCATCAAAAAAACTTCTACAAATATTGAATTTTTAATGAGTGTGGCTCGTTAATTCCTATTTTTAGCAAATATTTTTAAAAAAAAGATATGTTTTTTACACATTTACTTGCTTAAAGCCCGCTTTTTGTTTTTTGCTTTTTATTTAAACATTCAAAACCCCATTACCAGTGACTTCTGACGACGGATTTGTACTTGAACTACTTTTAGATAAAAATGCCTTAACCGAGGCGAATATCGAGGCTGCCCGAAGTGCAGTGCAGGAAAGCGATAATGATGCCAATCGTTCTGAAGACACGCTAGTGCTCGAGCATCTCATCAGTGAAGATACCATTAAAACGCAACAGGTGGTGGATGCTCTTTCGGATGAGTTTAATATGGATGTCGGCTACTTAACGGATGTGCAGCTAGAAGATCCGATCAAAGAAGCGTTTCCGTTTGATCTTGTAAATAAGTATAAGGTTTTCCCAATTGATATTTCTGACGCTGAGGCAGAGATCGCAATCGCTGACCCTTTTAATTTAGATGGGATTGATAGCATTAGCCATATAGTTAACAGACCGCTATTGGTACGGATTACGTCGCTAAATGACATTGAAGATGCGATCGCCCACAATTACGAAGAGGGAGCAGATTCATTGAGTGCTGCTTTTGCTGAAGCGACCGAGGCGCTTTCTGGTAGTAGCGCCCCAGGCGTTACTCTAGAAGACGGAGAAGATAGCCCTATTGTCCGTTATGTACATACGATTATTTCAGAAGCATTGAATCGTAGAGCATCAGATATTCATTTAGAGCCACTTGAAAAACGATTTAGAATTCGTTATCGAATCGATGGTGTATTACATGAAATTGAGAACCCACCAAAGCGTCTTCAGCCAACTTTGATTTCTCGTATAAAGTTAATGGCTAATGTGAGTATTGCTGAGAAGCGTATCCCTCAAGATGGTCGTATCGGAATTACGGTTGGTCGAAAAGCGATTGACTTACGTGTCTCTGTGCTTCCGACTGCCTATGGCGAGAGTATCGTTATGCGTATTTTAGACAAGGAAGGTTTGAACTTAGGTCTGCCGCAATTGGGCTTTTTTAGTGACGACCAAGCGAACTTTGAGCGTGTGATTTCACTCCCAGATGGAGTGTTTTTGGTGACTGGTCCCACCGGTTCTGGTAAATCGACTACTCTCTATTCGGCTTTAAATTATATCAATCATCCTGACCGAAAGATCATAACAGTTGAAGATCCAGTTGAGTATGAGATGAGTGGAGTCAATCAAGTACATGTTAAGCGTGAAGTGGGAATGACTTTTGCTGCCGCACTAAGATCGATGCTCCGTCAAGCTCCTAACATCATTATGGTTGGTGAGATCCGAGATAAAGAGACAGCGGAAATAGCAATTAATGCATCGCTAACAGGACACATGGTGTTTAGTACTTTACATACGAATGATGCGCCGAGTGCGGTGAGTCGTTTGGTTGATATTGGGATTAAACCGTTCTTAGTTTCGGCTTCAATTCGTTCTGTTTTAGCTCAGAGACTTGTGCGTAGAATTTGTCCGAAATGTAAGGAATCCACAGAGCCAGAGGCACGTTTGTTGAATTCTTTAGGGATTCGCCCAGACCAAATTTCAGATGCGACCTTCATGATCGGTAAGGGTTGTGAACATTGTAACAAGACCGGGTTTAGAGGTCGTGTTGGGATTTTTGAAATGTTCAATGTGAATGAAGATATCCAACAGATGATTTATGAGGAAGCGAGTCTTGTTGCATTGAGAGAACGAGCCAGAGAAGGTGGTATGCGTACGATGCGTGAGGATGGCATACGAAAAGTGTTGGCGGGCGTAACAACTCCTGAAGAAGTATTACAAACAACGGTATCCGATTAAGATTTAGCAGCTACGATATACAGTATACAAAATTCTTTTACAATGTTTGAAGACCACAACGATTCTATATACGAAATACTCAAAAAAGCTCCTGGGGTGGATGCTACGGTGCTGTCTGACCTGAACGAGTCCTTCATTCAGACAGGTAAGTCTCTTGCAAATTGTGCCATAGATGCCGACTTAGTGACTAAAGAAGAAATGTTCGAGATGATCGCTGATTATTTGGACTATGACTATGAAACAGAGTTACCAGAGAGCATTCATTCTGAAATGGCAAAAATCTTATCACCTGCTATTGCTTTAATGTATGGTGTTGTTCCAGAAGCAGTAACCAAGACCTCCGTTACTTTTTATGCGCTTGATCCATTTAATGGGTGTATTGTAGATGATCTTACTTTTAAGCTTAAAAAAGACATCATAGTGAAAGTTGCTGATCCAGAAAAAGTTGAAAAGCTATTGGATGCTACTTATGAGGATGATGGCTCTACAGTCGGCGAACTGATGGGTGAAATTGGCGGAGCTTTTAATGTCAAAGATAAAGATTTATCGGATTCTGAACTGTCTGATTTAGCGAACCAAACTCCGATTGTTCGTTTTGTTAATCTGGTACTGCAGCAAGCGATTAAAGATAAGGCGTCGGACGTTCACTTTGAGCCTTATGAAGATCAATTCCGTATTCGTTATCGTATTGATGGTGCTTTGTATGAGATGGCTCCGCCTCCTCAAAACTTAGCAGTTCCTGTTATTTCTCGTATTAAAGTACTTTCTAATATGAATATTTCTGAGAATCGTGTTCCTCAGGATGGTCGTATTAAGATGTCAATTGCTGGTAGACCCGTTGATTTACGTGTGTCCACTCTGCCAACCGCTTATGGTGAGAGTGTGGTGCTTCGTGTTTTGGATAAATCAGTCGTTAATCTTGATCTTGAAGCACTGAGTCTTCCCGATGATATTTTACAAACGATTCGAGAATTAGTGGCTCGTCCAAATGGTATTTTTGTTGTTACAGGACCAACTGGTTCTGGTAAAACTACCACGCTTTACAGTGCTTTAAGAGAGGTGAATAAAGTGAAGACTAAGATTTTAACCGCTGAAGATCCTGTTGAGTATGAAATTGACGGTATTATGCAGGTAGCGGTGAATCACCAAGTCGGTTTAGACTTTGCTAGTGCATTGCGTTCCTTTTTGCGTCAAGATCCCGATAAAATAATGGTCGGTGAGATTCGTGATATTGAGACGGCTCAGATAGCAGTTCAAGCATCGCTTACAGGTCACGTTGTTTTGAGTACTCTGCACACGAATGATGCTCCTGGTGCGGTGACCCGTTTGATTGACATGGGACTCGAGCCATTCCTAATTTCAGCTTCACTTGAGGCGGTTCTAGCTCAAAGACTTGTGCGCCGTATTTGTAAAAATTGTTTAACGGCATATGAGCCAACTCAGGATGTAAAAGATATGTTGGATGTCGATCCGTTAGAAATTGCGGATAAGAATTTTTATTATGGAGAGGGTTGTGAACAGTGCAGTAAGACAGGTTACAAGGGTCGTATTGGATTATTTGAAATGGTCATGGTTTCCGATGCCATTAGAGATTTAATCAACAATCGTGCTCCAACACTTCAAATCCGACAAAAAGCTCTAGAGCAGGGAATGCGCGGTTTGCGTGATGATGGCTTAAGAGCAATTTTCGACGGAAATACAACCATTGAGGAAGTTCTAAAATATACTTAATCAGTTATGCCAAAATTTAAGTACAAATTAATCGATAAAAGCGGTAATAATAAAACGGGCACCATTGAGTCTACATCAATGGCGGATGCGAAAGCAAAGCTCAGTACTGGAGGTGCTATGGTGACGAATATATCGGTTGCTTCTGGTGGCGATACGAGTTCTAAAAAGCGCTCTAAGAAAGCTAAATCAGACACAAAGTCTGCAGGATTTTCTTTTGGCAAAGTGATTAAGGATGAAGCATTGACTGTTTTCACACGTCAGGTTGCGACGCTTTTGGAAGCGGGACTTCCGTTACTTCGTTCTCTTGAAGTGATGACGCGCCAAGAGCAAAACAAACGATTCAAGGTCGTGTTAGAGAAGGTCGCAGATACCGTGAAATCAGGTGGTTCTTTTTCAGATGCGCTCTCTCAGCACCCTAAAATTTTTGATCGATTATTCGTAAATATGGTGAAAGCAGGTGAAGCAGGTGGGGTTTTGTCTCTTGTGCTTTCACGTCTTGCTGGGTTTAAAGAAAAAGCTTTAAAGACGAAAAAGAAGGTTCAATCAGCCATGGTTTATCCATTTGTGGTGATTGGGGTAGCGGTTTCGATTGTGACCTTATTGATGATCGTAGTGGTTCCTAAATTCCAAGCGATTTTTAATGATATGTTGGATGGAGCGGCTTTGCCTGGACCGACTCAATTTGTCATTAATATCAGTAATTTCCTTCAAGAACAAATACTTGCTTCTCTTGGCATCATAGCGGCGATCTATTTTGGACTTCGCTTTTTCTTAAGTACTAAGTTTGGTTCTCGTTTGTATAATGGTTTAGCTTTGAATTTCCCTAAGGTTGGAGTATTGGTCAAACAAGTGAATATCGCACGAATCACTCGTACTTTTGGTACACTGCTTTCTAGTGGAGTTCCTATTTTAGATGCGATTAACATTACTAGAGATATTACTAGTAATTATTACTATGCGAATGCTCTAAGTAAAATTCATGATAAAGTGAGAGATGGGGAATCATTATCTGCACCAATGGAGCGTGAAAATGTATTTCCGAATATGGTGACAAGTATGGTGGATGTGGGTGAAGAAACTGGAGAACTCGATAAAATGTTAAATCGTATTGCGGATAATTATGACGAAGATGTGGATAATGCAGTTGCGGGCATCACCTCAATTATCGAGCCGATCATGATTGTTTTTCTTGCTTTGGCGGTTGGTTTTATTGTGATCGCGCTGTTCTTGCCAATCGTTGAAATCATCAAGCAACTGACTGGTTGATTGTCGTCTCGTGCAATTTCTAAAAATGTGCTTCTAAGAAAGCTTCGACTGTGCTACTGTCTCTACAATGAACATTATGCTCGTATTGCTGATCTTGATCACGGTCAAGTTAGCTAGCTTCTTATACTTAGAATGGCTCAATTTTAAGTACCTTAAAAAACATTCTCAAAGTCTGCCAGATGCAGTTCAGGGAGTGATGGACGAATCAACATTTCATAAATCTGTCGCGTACACGCAGGCGAAATCCAAATTTTCTGTTTTAAGTGCTATCTATGACGCAATCATCTTGCTCTTGATACTAACATATGGTCTTATTCCGTTTATCTATGAGTCTTTAAGTAGTTGGGTGGGGCAGAGTTTACTCGCTCAATCATTCGTTTTTGTTTTGAGTCTTTTTATTTTAGGTTTACCCAGTGTGCCATTGAATTGGTGGAATACCTTTAAGCTTGAGGAGTCCTTTGGCTTTAATAAAAGCACGCAAAAGCTTTGGTTTTTAGATCAAGTAAAGGGTTTTATTGTAAGTGTTTTTATTGGAGTTCCTTTGATTCTTACCTTGATGTGGATTGTTCAGAAGATGGGGGCTTATTGGTGGGTTTGGGCTTTTGCTGTATTTTGGCTATTTCAGGTTGTGATGGTCGTTTTGTACCCAATGTTTATTTTGCCTTTATTTAACAAGTTGGAACCTTTGGAATCGGGTGAATTAAGGGATCGATTAATGGGTTTGGGCGATCGGTGTGGCTTTAAATCAAAAACAATATTTGTGATGGATGGAAGTAAGCGATCCGGCCATTCCAACGCATTCTTCACTGGCTTCGGACAGTTTCGACGAATTGTCCTCTATGATACCCTTATTGAACAGATGGAAATCGATGAATTGGAGGCGGTTTTGGCGCATGAGATAGGTCATTATAAATGCGGTCATATTCCTCAAAGGCTTATTTTTTCAGCCATTTCTTCATTTCTTTTGTTCGCCTTCCTTGGATGGCTAATGCAGGCAACTTGGATTTTTGAAGCCTTCGCTTTTTCAAGTACTGTTCAGGATTACTTTGTGCCGGCCTTTTTGTTGATCGCTTTGTTTGCTGGCTTATTCACATTTTGGTTGTCTCCCTTAGATGGGCTATGGTCTCGAAAACATGAGTATGAGGCTGATGCTTTTGCTCGAAATGCTATGAATGGAGCAAGTCCATTAATCAATGCATTGAGGAAACTTTATAACGAAAACTTAGGGAACCTTATTCCGCATCCCTTTTATAGTGCTTTTTATTATTCCCATCCAACTTTGGTTGAACGTGAATCTGCACTTTTGAATGAAGATCAGTAGAAATAACATCCCGCTTATACGCTCGATTGTTTTCCTTACGCTTATTCTCTCTTTTATTGTTCACTTAAGAGCTGGTGAGAGTGTTCGAATCGCTTCCTATAATTTGAGGAATTATTTGATTACGGATCGCTTAGTCGAGGGTACATGGTTAAAAGCCTATCCTAAGCCTGAAGTTGAGAAATCAATCATTCAAAAAGGAATTTTAGCCGTAAAACCAGATATATTAGTTGTTCAAGAACTTGGAGGAATGCCATTTTTATTTGAATTAAAGGAAGATCTTAAGGCTTCGGGTTTAGACTATCCTTTTTTGCTTTTAATGGAGGGAGAGGATTCTGATCGAATGACAGGACTATTGAGTTGGATTAAGCCTAGTTATTCAGTGCAACACAAGGATTTGGAGTTTAAATATTTTGATGAAAAACGTTGTGTTTTACGTGGGATGCTTGAGGTTGGGTTTAAGGGGGAAATTTCATTTTCAATTTTTTTCCGTACACTTAAAAAGTGGGTATACTAGTGATCGAAGGGATGTTGAATCGGTTCGTTATCGAACCTCAGAAGCACAAGCGTGTCGTGATCGAATTTTAAAGCGGAAAGAAGCTAATAAATTCCTTCACTATGTAATTTGTGGAGATTTTAATGATGGTCCAAATTCAGCTCCTTTGAGGCGGTTTTATAAAAAGGGCAGTCGTATTATTGGACATCAAATTTTGCCAATAGATCGTTCTGGGAATCATTGGACGCATTTTTACGCAAAAGAAAAAGCGTATACGACAGTGGATGGATTTGTTGTCTCCCCAAGTCTAGAGAATCGAGTCGTAAAGGATTCTGAACGAATTTGGTATACTGATGATTATTACACTGGAAGTGACCATAGATTGGTGTACTTTGATTT
>CEOK01020373.1_pt1 | contig 11215 bp, 8 predicted proteins | sample 427001 | NCBI WGS metagenome assembly CEOK01 (sample SAMEA2591108, study PRJEB7988) | marine metagenome | isolation source: saline water (ENVO:00002010), including | reverse complement strand
GCGTTATTAGATAGAGGTCAACATTCCCCACCAGTGACTGCGGCTCGGAGAGTAGAGGCATGTGCGACTCAGCTAGAACGATCTGTGGAACACCATGGGGAACGCTTTGGTGTGATTATCATGAAAAAACATTACGGGGCATACCTCAAAGGGATTCGGGGAGGTAAGCAGCTTAGAACATCCATTATCACGATGGAGGATCCTGCTGAAATACTCGCACGGCTTCGCTCATTTGAGGCTGTTGATGATGTTTCAACAAACTCGGAATCCACTGTACGGAAGCAGTCTACCGCTCAGTCTCAGGCAACACCTAAGGAATCTGTCCTCATATAAGGCTGCAGTACTTCGGGAACAAGGATCTCACCATTCGGTTGCTGATATTGCTCAATGATCGCGGCAACAATCCTTGGAAGAGCAAGACCGGAGCCATTAAGCGTATGGACAAGCTCGATGGACCCTTGCTCATCTTTGGCACGTATCATCATTCTTCGCGCCTGAAAATCTTCGAAATTTGAGCAGGAGCTGACCTCCAACCATCGTTGCTGACCCGGGCTCCAAACCTCCATATCGTACTTTTTGGACTGTGTGAACCCCATATCTGCTGTGCACATGAGCAAGGTGCGATAGGAAAGACACAGGGCTTCAATCAGAGACTCAACATAGGAGCGTAGTTCCTCGAGCGCCTCGTACGATGCGGATGCAGGCACCATATAGACTAGCTCTACTTTGTCAAATTGATGGAGCCTGTTGAGCCCACGTACTTCTTTGCCATACGAGCCGGCTTCACGTCGCCAGCAAGGGGTATAGGCACTGTACTTTATGGGTAAGTCTGATGTAGACAACACTTCATCACGATGAAAATTGGTCACCGGGACTTCTGCCGTTGGGATCGCAAAGAATTCGTCTCTAGGAATCACATACATCATGTCTTCCTTATCGGGAATCTGACCTGTCCCTCGTGCTGAATCTTCATTCACTACAAAGGGGGGCTGTATCTCAGTAAATCCAGCATCAGACGCTGTGTCTAAGAAATATTGGATTAAGGCTCTTTGAAGTCGAGCAATGGGTCCAACATAAAATGGGAATCCCGCGCCAGTCACTTTTACACCTCGTTTGAAATCAATCCACCCCTGCTCCTCGGCAATCTCCCAATGGGGTTTTCTCCAAGACTCTGAGAGGGCCTCTCCATGATGGTGTATAGGTTGATTATCCTCAGGTGTTTTTCCAACCGGAACAGACTCATGCGGGACATTAGGAATACGCAATAAGTACCCGTCGCGGGTCTCTTTTAACTCAGAAAGCCCCTCTTCAAGGGCTTTTAATGCCTCCTTTGCCTCCCCTGTCTTAGCAATGATGGCTTCGGCTTCGGCTTTTTTGCCTTGTGCCATCAATTGGCCGATCTCTTTTGCTTGTTTATTGGCCTCTGCTCTTTTGGTATCAAGCTCAGCAACAGCATGGCGCCAGGTTTCATCTGCTTGAATGGCTTTGTCTACCAAGGATGTGTCTGTTTCACCTTTGGCGAGCATCCCTTGCTTGATAGCGTCGGAAAATTCACGAAGTCGTTGGATATCTAACATGGCTAAAAAGGTATGAAATATCGATGAGTTCCGTGAGGCAGAAAAGAGGGTTGTAATTGACAGGAATTTAGGATCATGACCTTATAACCCATGGATTGGAGGCCATTGATTACCGAATCTATTTAGGTTAAATTAGCTTTTCATATTAATAACTTTGACTGATAAGCATAAATACGAGGCGTAAATGAGTGTTGTTTTGGATGAAATTGACATCAAAATCTTGAATCACCTTCAAAAAGCGGGACGTGCCCAGAGAAATGAAATTGCAGAAGTAGTTCATTTGTCGGTCCCCTCTGTCTCGGAGAGGATGCGAAAATTAGAAGAACGGGGGTTAATTCAAGAGTATGTCGCTGTACTAGATGCAACATTATTTCATTTTGATATCACCGCGTTCATTTTTGTCGAAGTAGATGGGTCCCATCATTATCCTGAATTTGTAAAACATGCCTCTCAACACCCTGAAGTACTCGAATGTCATAGTATAACAGGTGATGGGTCTCACATGCTCAAGGTTCGTACAAAAAACACTACCACCTTTGAGCAGTTTTTATCCCAAGTGCAGTCATGGGAGGGTGTGAGTAAAACGCGTTCCAATATTGTGTTGTCTACCTTCAAAGAATCTCAAAAAATCCCGATCGAAAAAACCGTCACCCTAAAGGGGGCAACCCGTTGAGTATGCGTCGATCTACCTTGAGATCTCTGTGGGTAGGATTTATCTGCTTTTGGAGTCCCTTGGCATTTGGACAATCGACGCAAGAGCCCCTTCAGGTAGGGATTTGGAGTCAAAGTATCTCGGTCGATTCAGAAGCATCGGATGGCATTGAGGGGGTTCCAAAGCGTTGGGTGTATCCAGAGCCCTACTTGTGGTTTGCGCCGTCCACGGTCGAGGATGATGAAGCCCTTGCGCTCTCTATGGATCGGTATCACCAGGTGACCGATCAACTCTATCTTCTTTCCCCAAATCGTCCACGACTACGGACCTTTGAGCTATGGTCTCGCGACGGAATCACGCTTGAAGGAGATGATTCGTCCATCATTTTACGTCCACCAACATTGAATCCTGTGGATCACAGTGCATGGATTGTCTCCTTTGTGGATTTTGAAACCGCTTTACGTGCGCTCGAGGTTGGAACTCTTGAAGGAGAGATTTGGATTGGATCTTGGCCTGACGTCGAGTTGTCTGATATCCTCACGATGTTGGAGTCACTGCGTGAAAGCTCGGTAACATCGATTTGGATGGAGCAATCACTGTATAAAGAAATCCTTTCGGCTGAGCCTTCCTTGAGCGCAATATTTCGTGATTGGAGCATAGGGCAACGAACCGCCATCCCTTTTGCGGATGAGCGATCTAGTGTCACCCCTCCTCGTCAGCCAGCCTTCATATGGGTAATCGTTTTTATCGTCTTTGCCTTGTTCCTCCAGCGTCAAAAGTACTACTCTCAACGACTTTATCGCACCTTTGTCAACGGTCGAGCAGGTGAAACGTTACGCAACTCGCGCAATCTACGAGAAGGTCGATGGAGTGTCTTATGGATGCTAGCAGCCGTGTTGTTCATCTCGTCCATTATCCCCTTGTGGTTTACGGATGGATTTTCAGCGCAAGTTGTCCATGGCTGGATGAGCGCTGGGGTACTCCCTTATCCTATCAACAATTATTGGCTGGGCTTAGGGTTTTGGTTCCCCATTATTTTTTGTTGGGTTGGGTTTCAATGGTTGCTCATCTATATTAGCTCACATCAACCTTCTCTCTCGGATTCAAGCTCCATTCTTGGATGGATGGAACACCTCCATGGTGTATGGTGGATTGGATGGGTGTTGCTCTATGGTCTTGGGATGCTCGATCAAAGAATTGGATGGATTCTTGGCGGTACAGTCGGTTTTCAGACCATCTTTGGCGTAGTCGCAATATGGAATATGACATGTCCAGGACAACATGTTGTGGTCGTGAAGTCAATGCTGTGGTCACTTCTTTCTGTCGGCTTGCCAAGCTTTATTCTGTTGCTATTTCTCCAATCTAGCGACGGACAAATAGGTCTACTGATGGCAGAATTGTTGTCATGACTCCTTGCGACGACGAGCCACGGGTATTTGCATAAGCTCACGGTATTTGGCCACCGTTCTTCGTGCAATTTGGATTCCTTCTTGGTTGAGTTGATCGGTGAGAGCCTGATCTCCAAGGGGTGTAGTTGGGTCTTCTTCCTCAATCCACGTACGGATTTTACCCTTAACCTCCGTACTAGATAATTCACCACCACCTTTTAGGGGAATTCCTTCGGTAAATAAGTCTCGCAATTGAAGATTGTGATGAGGCGTTTGAAGAGATTTTCCTTTAACTACGCGAGAAATCGTTGAGATATCCATCCCAATTTCTTCAGCAATATCTTTTAAGATCATGGGCTTTAGCCCTTTTCCGGTGGATAAATAAACCGTTTGATGGCGTACAATGGCCGTCATTGTTTTCAAAAATGTTTGCTTGCGCTGCTCAATGGAATCCATAAACCAGGTAGCTGCGTCCATCTTTTCTTTGATAAATGCCCTCGTCTCCTCGTTCTCTTTGGACTTTGAACCTCCTGAGGGATCTTGAAGACGATCCCACATCGCCTTGTATTGCCTCGATAAACGTAGTTTAGGAGCGTTCCTCGGGTGGAGTTTTACGACAAAAACACCGTCTGTTGTCTCTATCTGAGCCGATCCATCCACTCCTGTTCCCATCCAAGAGGCACGAGTCGTTGCATCAAGTTGAGACAATTCGTTTGAGCTATAAAATTGGATCCTCACGTCTGGTTCTTGAATCACCCACTGAGGGGAATCATCTCCTTCAATAGAGCCAGGTTTTGGATTGCAGGCTCGAATCCGTTCAAGAGCCGGCGTTAGCTCCTGCTCTGAAAGGTCAAGTTGCTCTTGGAGTGTCGTCCATTTTTTTGCCTCAAACAAAGGCCAATAATCACGCACAATCTCCAATGCGAGTCTTAACGGCGAATGCATTTCATCGTCTTTAACTGCCTCATCAAGTTGCACCCAAAGACATTCTTGAAGTGTTTTTGCAGCAACACCAATCGGGTCAAGACGCATAACAAGTTGACGAACTCGCTCAATATCCTGTTCATTGACAGGAAAGCCTTGGTCAAAAGCAAGTCGGTCAGCAATGGCTGTCTCATCACGACGAAAGTACCCATCATCATCATCCAGTGAACCCAATATTTGCTCTGCAATCGCTTCGTCCATTGGATCTAGGTCCATTAAATGAACTTCTTGCTCGAGGCGCTCTAGCAGATTCATCACATATGGATCAGGCCGATCGATCTCTTTCTCAGGAGGACGTTGATTGACAACATCATCCGTTGCTTCACTATTTTGAAGATACTCCTCCCACTCGTCCGAGGTGTCTTGATCCTCTTCCTGCGAATCGGAATCTTCAGAAATAGTGTCTGTTGATTCAATGTCTGACACTTCCGAAGATTCCCACAGGGCGTCCTCTTCCAAAAGAGGATTCGCCTCGAGTTCAGTTTTTACCCGTTGTTCAAAGGCAAGGGTGGGCAGTTGCAACAATTTCACGTACTGAATCTGTTGCGGTGACAAGGTTTGCCCCTGCGATTGTTTCTGCTTCTGCTGCAGTGTGGACCGCTGTTCAGACTTCACGAAAATGGGATTGAATGATTGTACTCATTGCTAGTCTTTATTCATGGCGAATATACTGATCTCCTGGCAACCGCTTAATGCGACGGTGCCATTCCAATTCTATTAACGCATAAAGGACCTCGCTGCGTTGATTTGGCATGGCTTGCATCAACACATCAATCGAAACTGGCGTTGATTGGCACCTTCTCAAGATTTCCGTTTGTAGTAATGTGGGCGCGTGTATCGTTGCACTTGATGAATCGACTGACGTACACTCATGATCTGTTAGAATCTCTTTATAACTCTCCGAGAGAATATCTTTGGCCGATCTTGTCAAAGTAGCTCCGTCGCGAAGTGCATAGAGTGAACCTCCACTTTGAGGCTCACTCGGTGCATATGGGATGGCATAAAAGTCACGATCTTGTTCTTTGACATACGACTGGGTTATCATACTCCCCCCTTTTAGCGCTGATTGGCCTAGCAAGCAAGCTCGAGAAAGGCCACTGATAATGCGATTACGTTTGACAAAATGATGTTTAGCGGGTGGGGCGCCTGGTGGGAATTCAGAAATGTGTAATCCACCTTGTTGTAACATTTCTTTGGCTAACGCTCGATGTTGTGAGGGATATACTCGATTAATTCCCGATCCAAACACAGCTATAGTGACTCCCCCACCGTCTAAAGCCGCTCGATGTGCTACTTGATCAATCCCATGAGCAAGCCCACTCACAATTCCCAAACCTAATCTCGCACAATCCTCTACAATCCTTTTGGTCTCTCGAACCGCAGTATGGGTAGGTCGGCGCGTACCCACGACCGATAATAGAGGCATCTTTAGAACCTCTGGATTGCCTCTCAACCATAAAAATGGGGGTGCTTCATAGATGTGGAGAAGCATCTGTGGGTACTCTGAATCTACCCTGGTTACGATTCGAGCCCCAATCTTTTGAGTCTCTAGAATCCACCCCTGTGCTTTTCGAAGTAGATCTTCAGGAATCACCCCATCAGAAATGACGCGTGCAAGGGGTGCTTGCTTGATACTCATCTTTCGGAGCCATTGCGCATTCCATGTTGAGCTTGGAAACTCCAGATGTGCATCCAAGAGTTGGTTCAATGTTTTGATACCCACATTAGGGTAGATAGAAAGTGCTAGAAGCCTTTCTACAGGGACTGCAACCTTCTCCACGGCCTTAGGATGGCATATCCGTGGAAGGGTCGGCATCATCCTCAGGTCGCTCTCTCCATGGCTCGTCATCTGAGGGCGCAAGCTCTTTGAGCCTACCCCAAAGTGCCTCTTTGAGCTCATCCAATCCTTGGTTTGTTACCGATGAGCATAACACAACCTCACACTGAGGATCCTCCGGTAAGGGTTGATCCAACGACTCCTGACCCAACAAATCCATCTTCGTAATCGCCAAGACACGGGGCAGAGAAAGCAAGGATGGCTCATAAGAGGTGAGTTCGTCCAATAGCACTTGGTACTCTTCGGTGATGTTTGATTCCGATGAGATCACAAACAACAAACATTGATTTCGCTCGATATGTCTCAAAAATTGCAGTCCAAGACCCTTACCTTCATGTGCCCCTTCAATGATTCCTGGGATATCGGCGATCACAAAGCTTCGATAATCCGATAATAGTGCGATTCCCAAGTTGGGCTCTATGGTTGTAAATGGATAGGACGCAATTTTTGGTTTTGCATCTGACAAAACCGACAGAAGGGTGCTTTTGCCTGCATTTGGAAATCCAACCAACCCTACATCTGCTAAGAGTTTAAGCTCTAATTCCACCACTCGTTCTTCTCCAGGCCGCCCTTCCTGAGCTTTTTGGGGTGCCTGATGGGTGGCACTTCGGAAATGCCAATTCCCTAGCCCACCATCTCCCCCTTCCGCTATGACAAGAGTTTGATTATCATGGATAATCTCCCCAATCTGTTGTGAGGACTCCGCATCTTTCACAAGGGTTCCTAAGGGCACTTCCAATACAATATTTTCACCTTGTTTCCCAGATTTTCGAGCGCCAGCACCATGCTTTCCAGGTTTCGCTTTAATGAATTTTCGATAGCGAAGATCTAGGAGCGTGTTAAGCTGAGGGTTTCCTTTTAGCACAATACTGCCGCCTTTGCCTCCGTCGCCACCATCTGGCCCCCCTTTAGGTACATATTTTTCTCTACGAAAATGGATCGAGCCATCCCCGCCACGCCCAGCAGTAACATAAATTTTGGCATAATCTGCAAATCTCATGAGGTGAATCCAAGGGGTTGAGTCAATCGATATTTGTGGTCTTGTCGATTGAGTTTCTACTACTAACTGCATATTCATGGGTGGTTTCTAGTTCGTTGACAATCCAGAGCGTCATCATTCACACATGGATCGCATTACCCTATAGAACCACCTCGGCTAGAAACCTTACATCAAAATAGTCATTTTTTTCCGTGGAAAGGGGTGAAACGTTCACCAACGACCTATTTAGCGGCTTTTGGCGCTAACAAACGGGCAACTTGAGCCAGTTTTCGCTTAATCGACGGGCGTTTTACTATAAAATCAAGAAAGCCGTGCTCCAATAGGTACTCAGAAGTCTGAAACCCTTCTGGCAAATCTCTTCCAATGGTTTGACGAATTACGCGTGGCCCAGCAAATCCAATCAGGGCGCCAGGCTCAGCAATATTGACATCCCCAAGCATTGCATAAGAAGCGGTCACTCCCCCTGTTGTTGGGTTGGTCATATAGGAGATGTACAATCCACCCTCCTCATGAAACAACGCTAGCTTTGAGGTAATTTTAGCCAATTGCATGAGGCTTAGTACACTCTCCATCATTCTTGCGCCACCACTTTGAGAGATAATGACCAAAGGACACGTAGACTTGCGTGCCTCATCAATCGCCAAGCTAATGCGTTCCCCCACGACAGATCCCATCGAGCCACCAATAAAGGCGAAGTCCATGCAGGCTACCACCATGTCAAGACCATCCACTTTCCCCTTCCCTACTTTGATCGCATCGGTCAGGCCTGACTTTTTCTCCGCCTCCACAAGTCGATCTTTGTAGGGTTTGCGGTCGACAAAATCCAATGCGTCGACGGATCGAATATTCTCCCCTAGCAATTTTGGCGCTTTGTCAAAGATGTACTCGAAATACTCCGCACTCCCGACACGAAAATGGTACCCACTGCTCGGATCGACCCAAAAATTACTCACCAATTCTCGCCGGTGAACCGTTTCACCCGTCGTAGGAACTTTAATCCACACCCCATCAGGGATATCTTTGCGGATTTTTGTGGTGATATTGGAGGTACTGCGTTTAAACCAAGGCATAATCAAGTGTTTTGGATAGTATAATGATTTTCAATCAACTCAGGTACAAAGGAACTGCATCCTTTGGGTTCGTTGATACCATGTGCGAGTGTGCATTTTGGGTCTCAAAAAGCCATTTTTGACCTCTAGAAAGATATTTTGGAGGAGTCAGGGTCTGGATTTCAGGATTAGTAAGAGTCAAACGCTCCAGCCCAAAACCTGTTAGAACTACTGATGATGCCTTTGAGAGGGTTGCTTCAACCTCTTTAATGGGTCTAATAGCCTGGCTAGACGTAGTTTCTAGGAGATGTTCACCCTCCGGTGTTAGTACCCAAGTGCCACTCCAGTGATACACATGGGTCCGACGAGCATCCAAAATGGCATGAATCTCCAGGCTTTCGGAATGACCCACATGCTCTATTTTCTGCAGACAGACGAGTCCTGCTAATGCAGCCAATGTGTCCATCATCATGATAGGGATGTCTCTACCAAAACAGTATCCACGAACAAACGACGCACCAATTCGTAGGCCCGTAAACGAACCTGGGCCCCGCCCCAAGACAATGGACGTGAGCGCTTCAGATTCCACTCCACTTTCCGCCAAAAGGTGATTCACGCAAGACGCTAGCTCTTTGGAATGCGATCCCTTCCCTTCCACTTCCTCCTCGAACCAATCTCCATTCCCATCTAGTAATCCAACTGAGCAGCGTGGTGTGGCCGTCTCGATAAAAAGCGTAGGTGGGATCTTATGACTCATCGCTGGCAATATTGACGTGTTTTCCGCTGTTCATGGGGTTGAAAGCGTCCATCTAGCTTGACTGAGTAAAACCCATTGCTGAAAGGCTTGACGAAGGATCGGATACGCTTCGGGGGCAAAAGAAGACTTGCTTCGTTCAAGATCAAAGGATGCGATGATCGATGAGCCCGATTGTGCTGCATTCGCTTCGAATCGAACTCCATCGGCTTGGAGAGTCAGCGGAATGGGTGATTGCGCAATGGACCAATTTTGAGGGAGTTTGAGTTGAAATCCAACTGTAACTCGTTCCTTGGCTCGCACATAAATCGATGTTTTTCTCGACTCGGCTTGGTAAGGAGATTCCTCCAGGGCGCCAAAGATCATTGCCGGAATATCCATTTGATCAACAAATTGGATACCCACATCGGGAAGAATCACATCAAATTGTGCGATAATAGATCCAGACTCTACATATCGATTGGTAAACTGAAGTGATGTATAGGAACTCGTAGGATAGCGATCCAAAAAAGTTCGACGAACAAGGGATTCCAAGGGCTGTGTCTCAAGGCGTTCCAAAAATTCTTTGGCAGCATAACCTTCCAACTCAATCATGACCTCTCCTGCCACTTCACCCCCTTGGGTAAGGCGTCCATCTAAGGTAAAGGTACTCCCATAGGCAAATTCCTCGGATTCGACTGAGGTCCAACCAAACCCATTTGGATAGAGTGCTAGAGCTGTCCGTTCTACTAATGACGCATCCACGAAGGGGACTCTGGCAAATGGATCAGAGGGTTGAATCCACCACTGCTGAGTCGATCGTGGATCCTCCACTGACAGCACAATGGTTCGAAATGCCTGGAGGCTAGGAAACTCTTGGTCAATATCACCAAACCGCCCATCATTCATGAAGTGGGGTGTCACCCTATATCCTGCACCTTCGGCCATTGCCATGAACGCTAACGTTGCCGTGGCTGCTCTTAATCCCACACTATCCAGCACAGCCGGCGCCTGTGATGGCGTTCGTCCTTGCGCCTCGTCTTGCGCCAAGCCTTCCGCCTGTGTTGACGCAAACAGCTCATTAAGCTCTACATCATCCGGCACAATGGAGGGGGTCGACTGCACCGTTACCATCCGGTGCAATGTATCAATCATGGCATGCAGGCGTTGTGGAGCATTACTATTCCCCTGTGGGCTGTTCTGCTCAACTTCAGCACCAAGTGCTCTCCACAAACTAGCCTGAGACTCTGAACTTCGCTCAAAAGGATCGACCAAACGGCGTAGTTGGGCTTCTACGACCTCCCATGAATTCTCAAGGGGTTGCCTCGGGATGCCAAACTCCCCCATCATGAAACGAATAGCCGTCCCTTCATCAGGAGATGGAATAGATAGATAATCAAATTCCTCGGCAGGGATTGTTCGTCCAATCCAATGATCAATCCGAACGGGATCCGGTCGATCCATCGAGAAAACCTGAATGACAGATGACGTGTCAACCACCTCACTTGCGAGACGAATTCGATTATAGGGGTCCTGTAATTTGGTTTGGTAGCGAATGTAGTTCGGCGAAATAAGATGTACGGACGCTTGATGTACGGGCACGCGATCTGAAAACGACACGTCAGGCAGTTCATCTACCCGGCGTAGGATTCGTTCGTATTGTACGTCCATCACAACCCCATCGGTCACATTTGGCATCACAAATTCAAGGACATCGAGATCCTTAGAAAACTGACTCTGCCTAATATCATCCAAACCCAGATAGGTATAGGTACCATTTGCTGCAACCGTCACTCCCGAAAGGTTCACAACTTGGATGTCCTCACGCTCGCGAGACAAGGGAATGGCCACCAAGGAGGCATCGAGTAGCGCTTGAGGGTCTTGGGTTTGAAGGCGAAGGCGTTTTTGGACATGAAGTCTGGCTACGATTCTTTCATCGATGATTTCAAAGGTTATGACTTGACGATGATGCAGGATTTCATAGGGATAGACTGC
>CEOK01073860.1_pt1 | contig 11228 bp, 14 predicted proteins | sample 427001 | NCBI WGS metagenome assembly CEOK01 (sample SAMEA2591108, study PRJEB7988) | marine metagenome | isolation source: saline water (ENVO:00002010), including | reverse complement strand
CACATATACGTAAATGATGAGTTCGAAAAATCACAGTTTGATAAATCGGGTAAATATGTAAAGTTTTTATCATCTGAAGATGCAACTATATCAACCTCAGCCTCTTTTTTAAGTTCTTTAATAGCTTTTTTAGTCCAAACACCAGTATTTAAAACATTAATTTTCTTGTTTTCTAGCAACAAGTTTTGCGCAACCATAGAGAATTGTAGACTTGCACCACCTTGTAAAAACAAAACATCATAATCATCTGGAACTGATAATAAAGAAATAATATTACTTTTTGCTGTATCAATAACATTCAAAAACGATTTTGAGCGATGGGACATTTCTATAATTGAAAGCCCTAAATTATTAAAACTAGTAAGTTCTGATTTAGCTTGATCTAACACTTCAAACGGCATTGTGGCAGGACCAGCACTAAAATTATATATTCGTTTACTCATTTAAAATTCTCCTATTATATATTTATTATTCGTATTGAATTAATTCCATTTGATTGACCTATTGGAATACCTGCAGTAACAACAATTCGGTCACCCTTCGATACCCATTCTAAATTTAAAGCATGCTTAACAGCTATTTTAATCATATCTGTCCAGCGTTGGATATCAGAATACATTTTTGGCATCATCATAGGCGTTACACCTTTATATAAACTCATTCTTCTACAAATATTTTCATCATCTGTGGGAGAAATAATAGGGATAGTAGAATTGATTTTAGAGGCAATCAATGGAGTATTTCCAGAGCTTGTAAATGACATAACAACTCTTGCGTCATTTTCTTCTGCAATTTGATCTGCAGCTTTACAAATAGATGTCGCAACAGTATCAAATTCAAATATTTTTTTTCTATACATAATGGTTTCTTGTTTCATTTTTATTAAATGTAAGTCTGCTGCAGAACAAATTTCACTCATTACTTTTACAACATTAGCTGGATCAACGCCAACAGCCGTTTCACCTGATAGCATTACGGCATCACAGTTATCATAAATGGCGTTCGCAATATCTGACACTTCAGCACGAGTAGCTGTGGTTGAGTGAATCATACTTTCAAGCATTTGCGTCGCCACAATAACGGGCTTAATTTTCTTATTACACTCTTGAACAATTTCTTTTTGTAGTTTTGGAACATGTTCTATTCCAACTTCAACACCTAAATCTCCGCGAGCAACCATTATTGCATCAGATTGTTCGATAATGCCTAAATAATTTTCAACGGCTTGTTTCTTTTCAATTTTAGAAATGACTTTAATATCATTACCACCTGAGTTATATAAATACTCTTTAAACGAAACGACATCATATTTCGTTGAAACAAAAGACAAAGCAATATAATCAATACCAAGTTTGATTCCAGTTAACGTGTCTTTTTTATCTTTTTCTGTAAAAGCAGGAATACTTAAAACTGTGTGAGGAAAGTTTACTCCTTTATGATTTGATACTTTACCGCCAACATTAATTTTACAAATAACATCATTGTTATCAACTTTTGAAACCGTAAGTGAAAGTTTTCCATCATCAATATAAACAACATCTCCAATTTTGACATCATTAGCGATATTTTTATAATCTACGAACATTTTTTTGTCTGTGCAGTCAACCTTTTCCGAGGTTAACGTCACAAGGTTATTTTTTTTTAAATGAACAGGTCCATTTGAAAATTCACCTACACGTATTTTAGGACCTTGTAAATCGCAAAATATCCCAACATGCTTATCAAGTTTTTTAGCCGTTTTTCGGATATTTTTAACTATTGTAGCTAATTCCTGAGGATCGTCATTATGGGACATATTCAATCTAAATAGATCGGTTCCATTCTGAATTAAATGTTCAATAACTTTAATGTTTTTACAGGAAGGCCCGTATGTAGCTATAATTTTTGTTCGTTTTTTAAATAAATTAGACATGGTTCTTAGTGTAACATATGATGAATCTATTTATTAATCCTAATTTATAGAAAATCTTCAGTAGATGATTTTAAATGTAATTTTGTATTATTTTCATCAAAGAAACATTCTAGCAAACATGACTTTTCATTATGTATAAATTGGGTTGTTTTTGAACTTAAGTCTGCAAAGGAATCGTCTGAAACAAAATCATAATTTAAATTGAATTGCTTCGCTATATACTTCATTTTTAAGTTATGAGGGGTCGTAAAATAAGGGTTTAACGATGTAAAGTGTTCTTGAATAGGAAGAAAAGTAAAAATTTTGCCACCATTATTGTTTAACAAGCAAATTTTTACAACAACATTAGTTTGTTCAAGTAAAACCAATGCATTTAAATCATATAAAAAAGTCAAATCACCACATATAAAATATAATTCTTTACCTTTGTTTTTAGCTATTCCTATGGCTGTTGATAAATTTCCATCAATGCCACTTACACCTCGATTAGCATAAATAATATGATGTTTTTTTGAAGGTATATGACTATTTAAGAGTCGTATTGAAAGGCTATTAGCAATAAAAATTAAAGAGGACTTTTCTAATTTTGAAAATAATTTATCCATCACAGAAATTTCGGAGATAGTGCTAAAACGTATTTTTTCTAACCGCGAATACAGGGCTGTTTTTGTTTTAGAAATAAATTCAGTCCAAGTATTTTTTGGAATTAAGTGGTATTGATTTAAGTAAGTAAGATTATCCTCATAAGTTGATTTTAAAGTTAAATCAGTCTTAAAAGAGGGATTATTTGAGGCGAACTTATCAGTAATATGGATACATTTTGTTGCATTTGAAATAAGACTAAAACATTTTTTAGATATAAGTTGTTCGCCAAAAAACAAAATAGTGTAATTAGATTGGTTAGTTTTTAGAAACAAATCGATAAACATATCGACATGATTGATTATCTTTTCAAGACCAAATAACTTTGAATGACATTCGGCTAAAACAGGCAATTTATTGGATTCACAAAAATCATATATCAGTCTGGCATCAACGTCATTATTAATATGACCAATTAATACCAATGTATTTTCAAATGAGTCTTCAATTTTATGGTCTGCAGTGAGTTGTGGTGTAATTGGGTTAATATGTTTAAAAGTTTTCTTTGATTTTTTCCATTCAAAAATATCTTTTAAATAATAGTCAAAAGATTTGCTTTGATTAAAAAAGGGCTCTTCAAACATGAAATTTAAATGCACTGGAGCAGGGTCATGGGTTTGCATTTCGAAAAAAGCCTCATCTAAGGTAGCCAAAAGCCATTTTGGAGAAATAGTATCAGTTGGACTAGGAATAGTTTGAAATAATTTAACATAAGATCCAAAGATATGTTCCTGAGAAATGGTTTGGTTCGAACCATGATAATGTAGTTGATAGGGCCGATCAGAAGATAAAATTAATAAAGGAATTTTATTTTGAAAAGCTTCAACAATTGCTGGTAAAAGATTTGCAACAGCAGAGCCTGAGGTAGTTACAATAACAACCGGTTTTAAGGAAGCTTTTGCTAAGCCTAATGCAAAGAAGCTTAATGAGCGTTCATCAAAATGGGTATGGCATTGAAGGTCTTTATGATTTGCAAAAGCCATAACCAAGGGCGTTGATCTTGACCCTGGAGCAATACAAATATCACGACAACCCAATCTGTAAAGTTCTTCAGCTGTTAAAGCTGCCCAGCAATGTGAAATATGTTTAAATTCGACTAAGTTCATTTAGACCTTCCATGTAATTCGCTAATTTAGAATTCAGTTCTTCCCATTCATCTTCAGGGTTGGACTCTGGGACGATTCCTGCACCTACATAAAAGTGCACTAAATTTGCTTGAATTAAACATGATCTAATTAAAACTAAAAACTCTGTATATTCATTTGTAATTAAACCTGCAATACCTGTGTAAAAACCACGGTTAAATTGTTCAATTTTAGAAATACATTTTAAAGCATCCTCTCTAGGAGTACCTCCAATTGCAGCCGTTGGTTGTAAAGATGAAATAAGTTTAAAATCATCGCTATCTTTATTAAGTTTTGCTGTGATTAAAGTTTTTAAATGCTGTACTTTTGATAGTTTAACTAATTGATGTTTGTATTTAATTTTTATTCCACCAGAAACACGTTGTAAATTATTAATGATGCCTTGAACAACAAGTTCGTGTTCTAAGTGATCTTTGGTACTCGATAACAATTCTCCTGAATAAAAGCCATTATCACTAATTGATCTTGTTCCTGCTATGGCATCAACTTCAATATAGTCTTTATGTCGTAAATAGAGCTTTTCAGGGGTGATTGAAAAAAAGATTGATTCTTTCGTTTGTTCGTAATAGAAAACGGAACAGTTTTTTTCTCTTCCCATGAATAATTTTAATAATTTACATCCATCAATATTATCTTTGAATGTTGCTATACTTTTTCTTGATAAAACAACCTTTTGTAAAACACTCGAATTCATTTCTTCGATGGCAAGAGAAAGGTTTTCTTTCCAATCTTTTTTGTTTGGAAATTGCTCAAACTTAAACGATTCAAGTTGTTTTGGAGCATTTATAGTGACAGATTCTTTAAGCTGCTTAAAAAAATTTAAAAAAAACTCGATGTAATCTGATTCTTTTTTATCGTAATGAACATATAAAAAAGCATCATTATTTTTTTTCTTTATAATTTCAATTAAGGGTTGAATATAAATGCTTTCATCTAAATTTGACCAAGTAGGATCTTTATCAGTGTGATGATCTTGGAAGGATAAGATTGCATAAAACCGACTTAATTTATCCTTGTTGATTCGATTAATAGTATTAAAGTGCTTTTCTGTATTTGTAAGCTTTGAAACAATTTTTTTATTGCATCCGAAAGTAAGTATTTCAGAGTCATCATATAAGCTTTTAAAATATATCTTATCATTGACAGAGCAGGCATCTAAAAAATCTAATAAATCAACTTCAAGACCGTGAATCGGCAATGTGAAATGGTTTGGAAAGTTATCTTTTGAAAAAGACTCTAACCTAGCAATAAGTAAATTTTCAAGTAAGTCTATGGTACGAATAATTTTTTCATAATTCATTTTTCTGCTACATAAATTGACGATATTCCAAACGCTAATGGTTTAACTAATACATTTTTAAAGCCAATTTGCTCTAAAATTTCTTTAAAGTGATTTCCAGAAGGAAACTCTTCTGTGGTTTTGTTTAAATATTTATAAGCTTTTAGTTTTCCTGAAATAAGTCCACCTATGATAGGCAGAATGTACCTAAAATATAAAAGATAGAAGAGTTTAACAAAGCCATTAGACGGAATTGAGCTCTCAAGTATAATAACTTTACCATTATCTTTTATAGCTCGTTTCATTTCAGAAAGTGCTTGCTTATAATTACTAACATTTCGTATGCCAAAAGAAATTGTAATAACATCAAAAAACTGATCGTCAAAAGGTATCTTACAGGCATCGCCTTCTAAAAAAGAAACTTTGTTTTTATACGCTTTTTTTTCACATTTTTTTTTCCCAATATCCATCATATCAATAGATAAATCCATTCCTTTAATCTCTTGAATATCTCCATTTTTTTTATCCATTATTGAAAAAATCACATCCCCAGTACCTGTAGCAATATCAAGTACTTTTAAATTAGTATGTATTGGAAAGAATGAATTGATTTTAGATTTCCAGTTTTTGTGAATGCCAACGGATAAAATATTGTTAAGTAAATCATACGTACCAGAGATTTGATTAAACATTTTCCACGACTCTGATTTTTTGTACATTTGATTGCCTTTTTATATTTACTATTACTATTATCTTAATCTCTGTAGCATTTAGTCAAGATTTAGTGGAAAAGTTTATGAATTAACAGTAAAATTTTGTTATGTTAAACAATTTTAAAATTTCATTAGCTTTTATTGGTTTTGCAAATGCTACTTACCTAACATATAAACATTTAACAAAGTCTGATAGCTGCATCATCGGAACAAGTTGTGAAAAAGTGTTATCCAGTTCTTACGGTATGTTTTTAGGCTTTCCACTCGGCTTATATGGGATGATCTTTTTTGCAATTTTAATATATATCTTTATAAAAACAACTAAAGACAATATTTTTTTAAATAAACTCGAAGGTATAGTGGTTTATACAGGTGGTTTTGTTTCATTGGGTTTGATGTCAATTCAGTTTTTTATTATCAGATCATTTTGTATATTCTGTACACTTTCTGCTACAATAGTTATCCTTATAATACTTATTAAACTTAAACAAAAGAGGGACTTATGAAAAAGTTAAATAGAGAGCAAATTTCAAATATTGTAATTATTTCTCTTATTGCAGTATCAATTATATTAGGCTACTTAGTTGTTGATAATAAACAAGGAACCCCAAATTCTACACTAAGTTCAGTTATTGCAACAACAACATTTAAAACTATATCTTATTCCGATTTAGTTACTGCAGGTGGCGTAGCATTACAAGAAGTGTATAAACAAAAAGATAAAATTGAAAATGAAGTTATATATGATTTTTTAATCGAAGAAGAAGCCAAAAAAAATAATATGAATAAGGTTGAGTTCTTAAATAAATATACAAGTATGAGAATAAAAATATCTGATGCATCGCTGAATGAGGAGTTTGAAAAAGTAAAAATTAATTATCCTTCTGTAACCATTGACCAAGTAAGAAATAAGTTAAGAAGTGATCAGTATATATTGTATAAAAATGAACTTGTCAAAGAACTTGCAAAAAAATATGAATTAAAAATTACACTTCCTACAATTGAAAAAGTTTTACTTGATAAAAATCAATATCAAGAGATACGTTTTGGAGCATCTTCAGCAGCAATAAATTTGGTAGTATTTTCAGATTATAAGTGTAAACACTGTAAAACATTTCACAACGAGTTAAAAGAAAGAATGAAGCAACACCCTGATAAAATAAACGTTGAGTATAGGCATTTTCCTATTATGGGCTCTTTTTCTAAAAATTTAGCATTATATGGTTATTGCATGAACAAACAAGAAAAGTATTTAGAATATAGTGATTTAGTATATAAATACCAGGACATTTTAAACTATAATAATTTATTAACAACACTATCATCTTTAAACTACGATAAAACAAAACTTCAGTCGTGTTTAAAGTCGTCAATGCCAAATATGGCTCTGAATCAAGATCTCAGTGAAGTTCAGAAATTAAATATTAGTTCAACACCAAAAATATTAATTAACGGGTATGTAGGTAATTTAGCTGACCTCGACAATGAAATAAAGAAAGTTATTAGATAAATAAATGAAAAATAAGTCATTATTAAAAATAATAGGAGTAATAGGCGCTTTATTTATTGCAATTATATTTGCAATATTAATTATTACTGCGCAAGGAAGTAATCAAACTACATTTAGAACGATTCAAGGTAACAAATTTAATTTTAATCAAATCGAAAATAAAGTAACAATAATAAACTTTTGGGCAACCTGGTGTGGTCCATGTTTAGTTGAAATACCTAATTTGATGCAATTAAAAGAAGAGTATAAAGATAAGCCGTTTGAAATTGTTGGTATTTCTACAGATGAATATTTAGAAGATGTTATTAATTTTCATAAATATCAAAAATTTAATTATCCTGTAATCATGGCAAATAAAGCTATATACAATAAATTTCCACCACCAGTGGGAATCCCATTTTCAATCATTCTTGATAAAAATGGAGAAAGTTCTGAAATTTTTATGGGATACAAACCCATTGATAAATTTAGGTCTGCAGTAGAAAAGCTATTTTAAGTTATTAATTAATGGCAAAAGTAAAACTATTTATTGGTTTGATTACAGCTAAATCTGTAGATAAACATTTATTAGAAAGTAAAATTAGTCAGCTATTCGGAAAAATTGAATGCAGGTCTGATGAATTTGATTTTTCACATACGACTTACTATAAAAATGAAATGGGTAATAATTTAAAGAAAATCTTTTTAGTTATCAATCCATTAATATCAGAATTTGAATCATACTTAGAAAAAATTAAAGCAGTTAAATTAGAAAATGAATTTATGGTAAACAATAAACGTACTGTAAATATTGATCCTGGAACACTATCAGCACATAATGTTATACTCTTAACCACTAAGAATTACGCCCATAGAATCCCGTTAAACCAAAATATATATGCCGAATTGACATATACATTTAAAGATAAGAACTATTCCGTTTTACCATGGAGTTATCCAGATTTTGGAACGTCAAATTATTTAAGTTTTTTTGAAGATCAAAGAATGAATTATTTAAAACAATTAAGAGGCCGTAATGATTAATTTATTTATAATTATAATTTTAAGTTTAATTTTAGGTAGTGTTGCAAATATGCTAATTTACAGATTGCCAAGAGAGCTTAATATTGTTTCAGATCGCTCAAAGTGTACCATGTGCAAACATCAATTAGGTTTTTTTGATTTGATTCCTATTCTAAGTTTTATTTTTTTGAAGGGGAAGTGTCATTATTGTAAAGAAAAAATACCCTTTAGATATTTAATTGTTGAGGTGATCACAGTTTTAATGTTTTTATATGGGTTTAATGCTTATGGTTATAGTCTGGGCTATTTAAAATTTAGCTTGTTTTCGTATTTTTCATTAATTTTATTTTTTTCTGATTTAGAAACTAAATTATTGCCTTTGAGTATAAATGTCTTTTTAGGTATTACTGGAGTACTATTTGGTCTTTCTAGTGATACGATTATGGGGTCCATATACGGTGCGAGTTTAGGTTTTTTTATTTTATTTAGTATTAGATATATCACATCCAAGATTTATAAGACAGAAACAATTGGGTTAGGTGATGTTATTTTACTCAGTGTTATTGGTTCATACTGGGGTATACAATCTATGTTAGTTTCGCTTCATTCAGGGATAATTGTAGGGGGTATATTGGGTTTATATTTATTGGTTTTTAAAAAAGCAAAAAAAAATGATTATTTAGCATTTGGTCCATTTTTAATTATTGGTTTTTGGATAGATTATTTTTTTGGGGATCAAATAGTATTTTGGATTTATGGGTAAAGGCTTTTTATTAGTAGAAACGCTCATAGTGTTATTTTTAGTATGTCTATTTTCCAGTTTATCAGTTCCTCTTTTTAATTTAGTACCCAAAATAGAACTAACAGCTAACACACAAATAGCATTACTAAACTTAATTGAATCTCAATATTATTCATTAGTGACTGATGCTGATGTTGATGTTGAAATAAATCAGGATAAGGGTTTATTAATGATTTCAGGAAGCCATAACTATAATAACTATTTGATTTTTCCAAATTATGTAAATTTAAGAATAAATCGATTAAATGGACTAGGCTTTAAATCAAGTTTTACGACAAAGTATGCAGGAACACTTTTTATAGAAAGTATATATATTACAAGAAAAATTTCGTTTCCTGTGGGGGTCTCTTTATTATCAATCAAATAAAAAAAGGATTTTTCCTAATAGAAATCTTATTGAGTTTATGGATACTCATTATTTTATCGTTACATTGTTTAAAAATAGTTCAGTTGTTAAGTCTAAATATCAATAATCAAATCAGTCATTACGATAATTCAATGGATTCTTTTAATCACTTAATGCAGGCAAATAGTAAAAATACTTTTACTGAGACCAATATAATTAGTCAACAAATAACACCTTCGGTGAATGCATTAATAATAAATCATGAATATATTAAATTTGAGCTATTAAGACTTAATGACTAGCGCTTATTATAAACACCAAAAAGGAATGAGTTTATTAGAAATAGTAGTTGCATTGGCAATAACGTCTCTAATTTTACCTATAGTTATTAATTTTTTTATACTTTTTAATCGTTATACAATGGTGATACAACATCAGATTAATATAAAAACAGAAGAAATTTTTCTAGATACCATCATAAGACAAGATAAAAACACCGCAGATCATATAATAATGGGCATTGATAATGTATCATTTTATCAAGATAATAATCGAATACATTATTATATTTTTTCCAATAAAGTTGTTCGAGAAGTAAATGGAATTAAGCGCTATTTAACTAAAAATAGTGTATATTATTCTTTTTTGAAAAATAGGTCTGATTGTTTTGATTTAAGTTCAGAAAAGTCAAATATAACTCTATGTTTCTAAAAAAGTCTAATAATGGGTTTTTATTGTTAAAAATCACAATTCTAATGAGTATTTCTTTGATTATTTTAACGAGCTTGGTCAGTCAGTTAATGTCTTTAAAAAAAATTATTTATTATAAAAATCAGTATAGAAAGGCTCTCTTAGCAGCAACATCAGGGCTAAATATAGCTCCTATATTTTTTCAAGAAATTCCTTATGTTATTAATGTTGGATCTAAACAATGGATATATGATCAATATGAAAATGGATTTGTTAAAAAAATAAGTCAAACAAACTTTAGCTTATTGAAATCTGACCAGTATATTTTATCAATATACAAACAGGGACAATTTAGATGTATATTACAAGCAGATTATGCTATAACTACAGATAATATACAGATTAAAAATATTAGGTATTTTAAGGAGGATTAAATGACTCAGTATTGGTTAATGAAATCAGAGCCTTCAGCTTATTCAATAGACGACCTTCAAAAAGATGGCATTACGCAATGGGAAGGCGTACGCAATTATCAGGCTCGAAATTTTATGCGGGATCAAATGAAAATAGGGGATAAAGTATTGTTTTATCATTCTAATACAAACCCTCCAGGCATTGTGGGCTTAGCGGAAGTTTGTAAGGAGTCTTACCCTGATTATTTTGCACTTGACGCAACATCTAAGTATTTTGATCCAAAAGCTACTGAAGAAAAGCCCATTTGGATGATGGTTGATGTGAAATTTGTAAAAAAATTTAAAAAAGTGATTTCTTTAGAAGAAATTAAAAATAGGCCCGAATTAGCGAATATGTTAGTGATTAAAAAAGGAATGCGATTATCAATTCAGCCTGTTTCAGAATCGGACTATAACATTATCACAGCGAGTTAATTAATTTTATTTAAATCATTGTACAAGCGTTCTAAAAATGGGACCTTTAGAGAATGTTTTTTAGCAATTGCTAAACTATTACCTAAAATAGCCTCAGTTTCTAGTTCCAAACCTTGTTCATAATCTAATAGCATACTGGTTTTATAAGGTGTCATTTTCTTTGTATTTTCAATCATACTATCAATCAATGTGGTGGATATACTGTAGCCTTCAGCATCAGCCAGAATAAGAACCTCTTTCATTATTGATCGAATATGACTTTCTATGTCTTTAGATGCCAACAAAGTTTGTGTAGTTACG
>CEOK01124615.1_pt1 | contig 11234 bp, 3 predicted proteins | sample 427001 | NCBI WGS metagenome assembly CEOK01 (sample SAMEA2591108, study PRJEB7988) | marine metagenome | isolation source: saline water (ENVO:00002010), including | reverse complement strand
TCACGCTTTACAACGATAATGCCAGCAGTAACTCAACGAGTTGACGACTATCTCGGTGGAGTATCTAGACAATCTGATGACAAGAAACTTCCCGGTCAAGTCGAGGAGTGCATCAATGGCTATCCTGATCCAACCTTTGGTCTTACAAAAAGACCGGGGTTTCAGCACATAGGTAATCTAGGTACAGGCACTACATACGACTCCTCTAAGTGGTTCTTTATATCTAGAACCGATACAGAAAAATATATAGGGTGCATCACACCAGCGTCAGGAGGCTCTACAGGAGCCATTGCAATCTGGAATGCTGTTACCTTTGCCGCATGTACTATTACGTACGGTACAGGGGCACAGGCGTACCTTACAGGAGCACGTACAGATTATGACGTACTTACCATACAAGATAAGTCTATACTTACTAACAAAACCACCACAGCAGCCAAGACAGCTGACCCTACATTTAACGCTAACAGACAAGGTACTATTAAATTAGTAGGTGTGTCTACTAGCACAGCATACGATGTAACTGTAGCTGGACAATCTATTAGCACATATACATCAGGTAGTACTACTACATACGATCAGGTTTTAACAGAACTTAAAAGTAGAATAGATGGTTTAAGTATAAGTAACTTAACAGTAACTAAACTAAAAGACAACTTACGTTTAGTACGTACTGGTGCAGACTTTACACTTACAGGTACAGCTGGACCTTACGCTAATCAGTTAACACTATTTCAAGACAGTGTAGCAACACTTGATGAGATACCTACAGAATCAATACATAACCACGTTGTTAAAATTATCAACAGTGGTGCATTAACATCTGCATACTACCTTAAGTTTGTAGCAGACAACGGTACATCTGGTAAAGGATTCTGGACAGAAGCTTTAGCTCCTGATAAGTCCACAGGTCTTAATGCTGCAACTATGCCGCATGAGCTGTTAAATACAGGAACTAATGCTTTTACATTTCAACGTATATCATGGACAGCTAGAACAGTAGGTGATGATGAAACTAACTCACACCCATCGTTTATAGGTCAAAAAATACAACAGTCATTCTTTCATAACAATAGACTAGGTTTCTTATCTCAAGATACTGTATCTATGAGTCAGTCAGATGACTTCTTTAATCTATACCACACGTCTGCACAGATAGTTACAGACGCAGATCCTATAGATATCAACGCTACTACAGTTAAGCCGGTTGCACTTCATAGTGTACTACCGTCTACTCAAGGTCTCGTACTATTTAGTGCTAACCAGCAGTTTCTTATGGGAGCTTCTGACGGAGTACTTACACCAAGTAAAACAGTTATTAGAGCGATTGCAAACTATGAGATGGATACAGTTATTAGTCCTGTAGATACAGGTACTACAATTAACTTTATCAGTAAGACTCCTAGTTATACTCGTGTCTTTGCTATGGTTACACGTGGAGAAAACGAGAACCCACAGGTAGCTGACATAGGAAGAGTTGTAAATGAGTGGATACCATCAACAATGGATACACTTATAGCAAGTGCACAAAACCAGTTCATTGCATTCTCAGGTCAATCCTCACGATACATATACTTCTTTAGACAGTATGTAGAAGGTAAAGATATTAAACTACAGACATGGTTTAACTGGCTTGCACCCGGTACTGTACAAACTATAGCTACAGATTCTGACGAATTGTTTGCTGTAACAAAACAGGGTGGTCAGTTTTCACTTAGTAAAGCTAGTCTTAGTCAGAGTCCTGATGACGCTATCATTGTTAATAACGATGGACAGAGACTAAACCCATGTATAGATCTATATGCTACAGCTAGCTCTGTTACATTTGACACAGCTGGTGAATTTAGTAAATGTTTTATACCATACAATGATGCTACTAATCTTACACCTGTTATAATAATTAAAGGTACTACAGCTACAGGTCAATTTATTGAATCTGGATTTACTATATCTCCAGAGCGAGTAGTAGAAGGTGGTAACACGTATTTTAAAGTACCATTTAAAAACTTGACAAGTGTAGCTAGTGATGTTATAGTAGGATATAAGTATGACTTTGATGTAATACTACCTAAAACATACTACAAGATAGATGATGACATGAAACGCAGTGACTTTACTGCTAACCTTACTGTAGCTCGTATGAAGTTTGCTGTAGGATTATCAGGAGTTATGGGTTTTAAATTAAAATCTAAAGGTATACGTCAAGGTAAACGTATCTATACAGGTGACGGTAGTACCACAGTTTTTAACTGGGTAGATGAAGATTTAAGTTATGTAGATGATGACCAGATTAAAGTCAAACTAAACAACGTGGTAACTACAGCCTTTACTGTAGATACTACAAGTGGTATTGTACCTAAGATTACATTCAACTCTGCACCAGCAAATGGTGTTGAGATACTTATATATCTTGATGAATGGTATAGTCTAAATCCAGTTGTTATGGCTGACCAATATCTAGCTAATGATATTGCTGTGTCAGATCATACTATATTTACATTACCTATACACCAAAAAACAGATAACTTTACACTAAGATTATTTAACGACTCACCATTTCCTGTCTCTCTGAACTCGATGATGTGGGAAGGAATATACTCACCTAGATTTTACAGGAGAACTTAATGATATTACCAGTAATCGTAGGAGCAGCTGTTGGATTATATGGTGCTAATAAAGCATCAAACGCAGCTAAAAGTGCTCAGAACGCAAGAAATGATGCTACTCAGGCACAGTATAGATATGACACAGAAGCATGGCAGATGCAGAAAGATGCAGCCATAGCTAAACGTGATTATGCTGTAAGAGAAGTAGAAATGAAAGCTGAAGCTGAAGGTAGACTAGCAGCATATAAAGATGCTACAGCTGCCAGACAGTACAACTACAACTTACAGATACGTAATTCGCAGCAAGATGCTAATGATCGTATGTTTCAGAAGTCTGAAGATATATACCTTCACCAGACTAGCTTAAACTCTATGAATGAGAAAGCAGCTAGAATGGATGAACGTCGTCAGCTAAAAGAAATAGAAGCAGAAAACAGATATGAAAAGAATGAAGTATTCCTAGATGCGTTACTTGCAGAAGGTGCAATACGAGCTAGAGGTGTAACAGGACGATCTGCTGACAAAGCAAGAAGCGTGTCTACACTCAAAGCAGGCGTAGCACTTACACAACTTAGCTCATCTTTAGAGAATGCAACAGTAGCATCAAACAGTGCAATACGTGCCATAGGTCGAGAACGTAGCATAGCTGATTTGAATGCCTACGCATCTAAGATGTTAGATCCCGGTGAGCTACCTATGCCAATCGCACCACTAGCTACACCACAAGCACAATTTATGTATCCACGAGTATTCCAAGATTATGACTTTGGACCACAACCTATACAAGGAGCTATGATATCTCCATCTGCGGCAGCAGCACAGGTATGGGGTACAAGTATTGGAAGTCTTGCTGGAGCAGCATCACAAATAACCGCAGCAGCTATACCAAAAATAGTTGGTTAATTAATTATGGCAACAAACAAATACTTCCGAAAGTACGCTAAAGGAGGTAATCCAAGATTTACACAGGCAAACGACGGCTTACGAGCCATGCAACAGCAGTCGAAGACTATTGTAGATGGATTAAAAACAGCAGCCTTACAACAGAAACAGCAAGATGAACTGATGATATCCGGCATGGATAGGAAGTTTAAAAACGAAGCTGAGAACAGAAAGCTGCTAAATGAGATAGAAGTTGAGACGCCTTTTAAATTACAAAAGGCTGCTCTTGACAGAAACAAGAAGAGTGAACTTAAGTCTCTTGCAGATCAAGCAAAAGAGTATGATAACCTAGCTGGAGTATGGGGCAGACTTAGCCCCTCACTAGCTAAACAGTTTCAAGGTCTAGCACAGAACACTACAGACTTTATTAATACTAATAATGCTATAGATGACTTTAATCGTATTAGTTCTGATGGTACACTAGATAAAATTTATTATCTTTATGATAAAGTAAATGCTGGTAAAGCATTTGATGATGCTGTTAACTTACGAGAAAACGCATTTGAAGATTTTAGAAACGGTAAGTTAGATGCTAAGAAAGATTTTGATTATTTAACTCACCAGTTAAAGACGAAGAATCCTATTATGCAAAAATTAATAGTTAAGGATTTAACTGATAATTTTAGTAGACAAGGAGAAGATATAAAAGGTATAGCTCAACAGATGGGCTTAGACCTGACTAAGAATAACATTACTAAGTTATATCAGTTTCGTTCTTTAGAAATACTCAAACAGCTAGGCATCAATCCTAAGTCTGAAGCTGGATTTAAAATACAAGAACTATTTAGGACTAAGGGATTAGTACAGGAGAATCAACTAACTTTAGAAACTGACTACATGCAACTGTCAGAGACTATTGATGGAGGTCTTAAACAAATACAAGCTGCTACTGATTACAAAACTAGAAATGCTAAATGGAAAGAAATACAGACTAGCATATATGCCTTACCTACTAAAGATCGTAATGGTACATACTCTCGTCAACTAACAGTTAATAAGAAAGAAGTATTTTTAGGCTGGGCTAAAGACCAAGCTGATAATACTATGTATCAAGGTGTTGGTGGATGGGAAAAGTTTAAGTCAGAAGTACTCGGTGTAACTGCTGAGAACGAGTATGGCTACGAAATTACAGGAGCTACAGGAAACAAGAATGCTAAGTTTAATCGTATACTTGGTAAGTTTCCTAACATGGAAGCAGAACTGTATGAGTACTGGTCAGATGCTGACAAGAAAAATGCTAAAGCTCAAGAGTATATAGAAGACAACAAGTATAAAGCAGCTTCTATAGAATACAAAACTAAACTTGAAAGTGGTCAGTACAAGAACAAAGAGGGCGGAGGCTACAATGATGCGTTCTGGAATGACTGGTATGCTAGCAATGGCAACAAACATGCAAGAGCTGTATTTGCTGGAGCACTAGGCTATGCTGATGATAAGCATGATGTCAACACTCTTAACTCTGTAGTAATACAGGCGTATAAGAATGGTGACTTTGCTACCGTATATGGTGCATGGGCTAAGATGGATGAAGCAGATCAAACTATAGGTTTTATCTACGAAGATCTAAAAGAACTAGCTTATATTAATGGTGTCGATATTAACAAGCTTGATAACACACTGCTATCACAGATGAAGCTATCTATAGATAAAGTCTATAAACATGGCACACTAGATCGTACAAAAGATCCATCATCTAATGATATAGATAGAGATGCGTTAGCTCAGGCTTTGGCTATTTATAGAAACAACAAAGGTAAAGGAACTACACAAGAAAGATGGGAAGCAGCTACAACAGCTGTAGATCGCATGCTAGGTATAGGTCCTGATGGTGAACTAGTTAAGTTTAACGAGTTAGGTTATCGTGGCTCTGGACCATTTTTACAGAAACAGAGTAAATCTATGGGTGTTATATTTGTTAAAAACTCTGGACAACAGTTTGGTAACTTATCATCTATTGAAATTGATGGTAAATTACAAGGTGCTTTTAACAAAAAACTTACAGGTGATGCACGTCAAGGTGCACTTGAAACTATTATACGTGATGGGTTTGAAGATGGTACTATACCTTCTACAGATCTATATAATTTTTTACAAAACACATCACATAACAATGCTTTACTAAATCATTTAGAAGATGAGCAGTTTGGTAATGTAGATCCTATAAAACTAAGAAACTCTATTAAAAATAAAATTGATAAAAAAGCAGAAACCACGAATATACAGTGGGGAGCACAACAGTGGTGTGATGAGATACTTGGACCACGAAGTGCAACAGGTGATCCTAAAATAGATTCTTTTGCTATATGTGTATCAGCTCTTGAAGAGCAAACAGGCACACAAGCATGGGAGTTTCTTTTAAACCCTGCACTTAGAGAACGATTAAGGAGACCAGAATGAACGAAGAGAATCAAAATGTAGAAGGCTTTGATTTTCTTGAAGAAGAAAACGAGCCTAAAGAAACAAGTACTATCTTTGCTGCTCCTTTCGGATCTAAGTTTGGTGCAAGTTCTGTTGATTTAGATATCAAGAAGAACCACGACACCATGAGACAGGAGTATAAAACATGGTGGGATACCCCAAGAGGAGAAGAGAAGGATAAGCTTTACGAAGAGTTTAACCAGAAATACTACGGTATGCCTACTGAAGAAGTCAGAAAGCAAAGTCGTGGTAGTTTGTATGGTTCTAATAATCCACTAAAAGTACTTGACCAAACCTTACAAGGTGCATCAACTCCCGGTTTAGGATTAGTTGACTTTGTGATGGATGCAGCTGGTACAATTATACCCGGCTTTGATAAAGTAGATGAAAAATATGACCAAGCTACAATGCTTGAGAACCCCGGACATCAAGGCATAAGACGTATATCCTCTATTGTACTACCGTCTATCATAGGTGGTAATATGGTACAAGGACAGCTTAATGCTAAGATGGCTGGAGGTGCACTATTTAGTAAGCCTTGGTTTAACAAACTAACTGCTAGCTTGGGTGCACATGGTATTACAGACTCAGCTATACTAGGTCTTAGTGACATAGGTGAAGAAGCAACAATGACAGATGATCTGAGTCAGATGTTTCCTAAAACATTTGGACCTCAAGGTAATCTACCTTTGCCTAGCTTTTTTAGAACTAACAAAAGCACAAGTCCTAAAACTCGTAAGCTACTTAACATGTTAGAGTCAGCTCCGTTTACTGTCCTTGGCACTACAATAGGTGCATTCATGGATACTAAACAAGGCACTAAGACTTTAGATTGGTTTGAACCTCTAGACGAGGCATCATCAAACTACAAACAATCTATGATAGAGATAGGTAGCGATAACGATAAGCTGATACGTATGCAAGAAATAGATGAGCTACTTTCTTTAGGTGATGATAACCTAAGTAAAGAAGTACAAGACATGCTTATCAATGAGAAGTTAGCAATAGAAGACTCACTTGGTGGAGTTACTGGAGTTGATGATGCAGTACGTAGAAAAGAAGCATTTGATGAGATAGAAACAGAAGCTGCTATAGATAACAAGTTAAACAACGCAGAGCAGTTAGAACTAGATCTTAACACAAACAATCTAGATCCCGACTTAAACTCTGACTTACTTGATGATGCAGCTAAAGCTAAACAAAGCACACCTCCCGGCAATGTAGCACAGAACATGGCTGATACTACAGCTATCAAGAGTGGTACATCTACAGGAGACCCAGCACCTGTTATAACTGACTCTATGAGACGTAAAGGTCTTATGGTTGGACCTACATCACGTGGTGCAGTTATGGGTGTAGCTGAAGAAGCAAGAGACATTGGTAGATTTAATGCTGTAGTTGATGGTATCAGGTTTGGTACAAAAGAAATGAACGCAGCAGCATGGGGTATATACAATGACATTATTGCAGCTCCTAGCGTAGATGACCTAAGAGAGATATTCTTTAGTACAAAGGATGTTAAGAACTTATTAGGTGGTCTTTACAAAGTAGAGTATGCACCAGAAGATACTATTCGTGGTACAGCATTTGCTATCAAGTATTTGTTTGACAGATTCTTAGGTAGACCTGTTGCTGAATCATCTGCTAGAGTTATGGATACACTAGGCAGAGAAGTAGATACTATTGCTAACGCACTAGATGACATGGCTCCTTCTATAGATAGAAACCGTGCTATGGATCTAATCATAGGTAAGCTTGAGTTCTTACTAGATGAGTATGCACTTAACAAATACATATCTGGTTGGCAGTTACGTAACAAGAACTGGTTTGACCAAACACCTCCCGGTAATATACAAGATGCTATCGAGACTTTGACAACAGAGTTTACAGGTGCAGAAAATGCTATACATGCTAAGAACAGAAAGTTTACTAAAGAACTTAAAAGATTAAAGAAAGAAAATCCTACTGCTCTTAAGCCTTTGATTGATGCATTCTCACATACAAGTGGTGATGTAGACAGTCTTGCAAAGCTTATGAAATGGGCAGCAGAACAGATCACACCTTTAGGACTACTTAAAAGTCCTGACCCTAAGAACATGAACTTGTTTGCTAAGGGTGCATGGGGTGTACGTTACAACAACATGCTATCTGGTATATCAGCATTCAGAGCTGGACTAGGTAACGGAGTACAGTTATTGCTTAGACCTTTAACTGCATTCTTAGGACACGGTTTAACTGGTAATATAGATGGTCTTAGACGTACTCTATACTACAACAGTGCTATATACGAAACAAATAGAAGAGCATTATCTGATGCTTATACTATGATGAAGAAAACACATAAAGATCCTACAGCGATGCTTAACGCATTCCGTAAAGACTTTGTGTTTAAGACTGATAAAGCATGGGACATCATGGAAGATGTTGCTAAGATATATGAATCACAAGGTAACTGGGGTAGAGCTTATCAATACAAGATAGCATCTACACTTAAACAGATGGCTGGTGCAAGGTGGTTACGTTATGGTATGACTGGTATGGTCTTTCCTGACGTGTTTACTAACACACACCTAGCTACTTATCTATCACGTGTAAATGCTTATGCAGACGTTATGGATGACGCTGGTTTCCCACGTCTACCTGACTTACGTGCAGCTGAAGCTGAGAACTATGCTAAATACTTTGACAAAGAAGGTTTAGTTAAGGATAATGTAATTAAAGCATTGTCTGGTGAGATACAGTTAAACATAGATGACGGACTATCTGGCTATCTAACTGATGCTACAACAGCATATCCTATACTCAAAGAAGTTATGGCGTTCCCACGTACAGCTTCTAACTATATGAAAGCTGGTGCATCATACACACCTGTATCACTGATACCCGGTATTAGTAAGTATAGTAAAACTATATACGCTAGAACCTCTGACGACATTGCTGAAGCTCTTATGGAGCACGGCATTGACATGACTAAGACACCTAACGCTCAAGTAATTTTTGAAAACTTACGTGCTGAATACATAGGTAGAATGGCATTTAGTGGACTACTTGTTGGTACATTATATCAATATGCTATGGGTGGTAACATTCGTGGTAATGGTCACTACAACGCATCACGTAGAAACAAAGAAAGAACTGAGATGGGCTATGAACCAAAGACTATTAAGATAGGTAATAACTGGTATAGTTATAAAGGTCTTATAGGTCTAGAACATATGCTTACTATCATCGGTGATCTAGCATACTATGCTGGAGACATGGATGAGCATATGATGGAAAACTGGCAGTCAAAACTTACATGGACTGTAGGTGCTACATTCTTAAATGAGTCACCTATATTTGGTCTTGAAAAGATCTTTGATATGCTTAACGGTAACGAGCGTGCAGCTAGTCAATTCTTAGCTGGTGCTGGTGCATCTATGGTTCCTAACAGTGGAGGACTAGGCGTTGTTGCTAATGCTATAGATTCTGCACAGAAGGATATCGAAGGAGACATAGGATCATTCTTTAAGAATAGATTTCCCGGTCTTAAGGGCACACTACCTAATCAAATAGATATATGGACTGGTACACCTGTTAACGATATAGATAACCCAATACTACGAGCACTAAATGCACTAAGTCCTATACAAGTAAGTGGTACAGATGAACCTTGGAGAGTCTGGCTACGCAGTATAGGCTATAATGGATTAAGCATGCTGAAGAAAGATAGCTCAGGATCTTATGAATGGGCTCCAGAAGACAGAGAAATAATTAATAAATACATCGGCGAGCAACAGATGTTTAAAGAGGTGGAACGCTTGATGAGAAGTAAAAGGTATCAAGGAGAGATTAAAACATTACAACTGTTAAGAAAAACTAACTTACCAGATAGTGATGCAATCAAACTTAAGACTACTTTATTACCTGTACATCAAGAACTAAATCAGATTATACGTAATGCTCAGAAAATTGCTGAAATGAAGTATCTAAAAGACAAGCCTCTTATTGAGCAAGCTATCTTAAATGCACAGATGGCTAATCAACTTATGAAAGAAGGTGACGTTGAAGGTGCATCACAAGCACAGCAAAAGGACGTAGAAATCCAAAATCTAATTCAACACGGCGGTAATTAACTTATGAGTGCTGTTACACAAAATGACTATACTGGTAATGGTTCCACCACCAATTACTCTTTCACATTCCCATATCTTAAGGCATCAGACATAAAATGTAGTCTTGATGCGGTTGCTACAACGGCTTTTACATTAGCCAATGCAACCACAATACAATTTAATACTGCTCCGGGCAACGGAGTCAAAATCAAAATATTCAGAGAAACCAGCGTTGACAATTTAACAGCTACCTTTTATGCAGGCTCCGCTATTAAGTCAGAAGATCTAAACGATAACTTTACTCAAAACTTATATGTAACACAGGAAGTTAACGGTCGTTATATTAGTGCCCTTGGTGGTACTATGACCGGTAACTTCAACATGGGTGAAGATGCTGATATTACTTTTGAAGGTGCAACAGATGATGCACACGAAACTACACTAACAGTTGCAGATCCTACAGCTGATAGAACTATAACCTTACCTAACGTAACAGGTACTGTTGTCACGACAGGTGACACCGGTACTGTTGCTACAGGCATGATTGCAGCTGATGCTGTAACAATGGATAAACTAAACAGTGGTGTATTACCTACTGATATTACAGTAGCTAGTGCTAACATTGTTGATGGTACTATTGTAAATGCTGATGTTAACGCAGCAGCAGCTATAGATGGTACAAAAGTAAATCCAGCATTTGGATCACAAAACATAACTACTACAGGTACAGCTGCTACAGGTGCACACACTGTTACAGGTAATATTGTTGTATCTGGTACAGTCGATGGTAGAGATGTCGCAGCTGATGGTGCTAAATTAGACGGTATCGAAACAGCAGCTACAGCCGATCAAACAGCGGCAGAAATTAGAACCCTTGTAGAAAGTGCTACCGATAGTAATGTATTTACTGATGCTGACCATACTAAGCTTAATGGCATAGATACTGGAGCAACAGACGATCAAACAGCTAGTGAGATTAAAACTCTGATAGCTAGCTCACCTCTAGATAACTCACATCTAGCAGCTAACTCAGTTACAACTTCTGAGATAGCAGATGCGGAGCTTACAACTCTAGCTGGTATGCAATCAGGCACAGCATCTAAATTGGCTGACAGTACAGCTCTTACAGCTGACATAGCCGATCTTAACCAGATTGACGGGCTTACAAAACAAA
>CEOK01086809.1_pt1 | contig 11247 bp, 8 predicted proteins | sample 427001 | NCBI WGS metagenome assembly CEOK01 (sample SAMEA2591108, study PRJEB7988) | marine metagenome | isolation source: saline water (ENVO:00002010), including | reverse complement strand
ACAGGACGTTTGGTTTTCCACCCAAACTGTGAGGTGTGCACGCTGAGAGCAAGAAAGTAGCTATTGTACAAATAATTGCTCCAAGGCCAGAGCGTTTTCTATTATTCGAATTAAAATTAGTCATTCAGTTCTCTTTCGAGATCACTCAAAAGTCACACACAACTAGTTGGGCAATCAAGGTCTCACAGAAACAATTATCACCAGAAATCTGGTTCTTCGTAACTTACAGTCAATTTGACTATTAACTTCATGTTCACACGAATATAAAGTCCTGTCAACAGTATGCCCTTGTATAGTGCAAAACAATAAGAAGTAATACTTTTATCGCCCACAATAAGGGCAGTCTGTGCCTCTGCCTAAATATTGAGAGCAAGAAATAGTTGCATTGGACGCAAGCTAAATAAACTCACTAAAGAACCGAATTTTCGAACCACCAACTGATTATTGGGTGAGATTCCAAGAAAATCTTGATAAGAAAAGTTTTGAAACCAAAAATACCGATATAATCTAGAGTAGATAAAGAAGAGTTTGTTAAACATGTCAGAAATACCTAATGTCTCTCGCCAAGTCAGATCGCTCGTCAAGTCAAGCGGAGAGCTTGAACTTTCGATCCGAGAATCAAAAGTTGCTCCTCTAAAGAAAAACGAAATACTGCTCAAGGTTGAGGCATCGCCAATAAACCCATCTGATCTGGGGTTGCTACTGGCCTATGCCGACATCTCAAAAGCCGAGTACTCCGGCACCGACGCTAACCCAGTAGTGACGGCCCCCATTAATCCTAAATTAATGGTTGGTTTGGCACCTCGTGTTGATAAGTCCATGTCGGCTGGAAACGAGGGTGCCGGTTTGGTAATTGCTTGCGGTGACTCGGATGAGGCCCAGGCTCTACTGGGAAAAACTGTTGCAGGACTTGGTCCGCCAATGTATAGCGAATATCGCACACTGAAGGTGCATCAATGTCTTGAAATGCTTCCGGGTGTGAACTCGAGGCAAGCAGCAGCCTGTTTCGTAAACCCTCTCACTGCCATGGGTATGGTTGAGACAATGCGTCTCGAGGGCTTCTCTGGCTTAGTCCACACGGCTGCTGCCTCCAATCTGGGTCAGATGCTCCAAAAAATTTGCCTACTCGACAATGTGCCATTGGTAAACATAGTCCGAAAACCTGAGCAAGAGGAAATATTGAGGGCAATCGGGGCAACACATGTATGCGATTCCAGTAAGGATACCTTCTCAATGGATCTACAAAATGCTATCGCTCAGACCGAGGGCTACATAGGATTCGACGCCACTGGAGGTGGACGGTTACCAAACGAGATCCTGGCTGCAATGGAGCGTGCAGCAAATGCTGTGAGCTTAGAATTTAACCGATATGGATCAACGCAATATAAGCAAGTTTACATATATGGTGGTCTTGAGAGGTCACATACGATTCTCAAAAGAAACTATGGGATGCAATGGGGATTAGGAGGCTGGCTACTAACTCCATTTCTGCAAAAAATCGGTCGAGAACGCACTGCAGAGCTCCGTCAGCGTGTTGCAAATGAGGTTACGACAACCTTTAAGAGCAACTTCAGTAATGAGGTTTCAATGGCAGAAGCTCTCACCGCAGAAGCTCTCGCCACTTACTCACAACAGTCTACAGGACAAAAATATCTCATTAACCCCAGCCTCTAGTTTTGATCATCTATTAATTGGCCTATGAGGGATTGCCTAAAAATAATGACAAAGTAGCCATAGATATAATATCGCGTCTATGGCTACCAACAAAATGAAGTTTCGCATCTAAACCACGCAGCCCAAATTTTAATTAAAATGTTTAAACGAATTGCTGAGGTTGAGAACCTGCTTCACGTTCCACAATGACTCTCGAAACTTAATGAGGAGGCATCGGTAATTACAATATGATAACCGTTCTAACTGATCCCACTCATACCGCCTTTATCATTCATAAACAAAATTTTGATGCGCCATCCTGTCGCTTTGTTCACCAAGAGGTGGAATACATCATATCTGCCAATCTCCTCACAATTGCTATCCAATCGGGAAAAATTAAGTTGGACCATTGCAGTCGCAAAATCCTCGAAAATAATCTCCGAATGATTCACCACCGAACTATGCCAGCCTCCATTTATTACCTCCTCAAAATCAACAGCATCACGATACTTAGTGAAGAGTTTTGTTCTATTGCCGATGATAAAGACACAAGGGGAATCCCATATCATATCAAGGGATTTGAGATCCTTGGCGTTAAAGAACTCAAAAAACCTATGTACAGTTTCAATTGGGGAGATTTTTGACAAATGTAACACCACCGTATAATTTTCATCCAGTGTGTCTAAGCGGCACAACTTTGTGCCGAAATCAACGCCGGCATAAATCAGCACCACGCAGTTGAACGGAAATCAGTAGTCCAACAACTTTTCAATCTATCAACTTCAACCAAAGAATTGGATTTCGAATAGGAAAATTTCTTTTCACTTCATAAACCTGCGAATCGCGTGGCAAGTCCTTTATAACATCAAAAAAATCGCAATGATCAAGCTGATAACCGCCGAAAAGCAAAGAGGCATGCCTCATTGGCCACTCATTCCAGTACTGTAGGTCCTTAGCATAAGGCCAACTCGCCTTATCCTTCACAAATTGAACAATAAAATCAAGCCCCAAACGCATGGATCTGCCATTCTCAGTCTCGAATAACCATAAATTTTGATCATCCGTGGATGCAATTTGGGCTATTCCGGCCATTAAATCAATGATAAACAACGAGTATCCATAAGGCTTGGTGCGGGATATCTCTTTGGGAAAAGACCCATCAGAGGCCATCATGCTGTACAGATATTTTGCCCGAAACTGCTCACGAACAAGCTCTAACAATTCTGAATTCCCTGTTAGCTTTGCAAAAGAGGCATTCTGGAGAGACCAAGCGACCCCATGATTATTAGGATGATCGCGCTCCCTCACACCAAACGGATGACTGTTCATCCACATTGAATACTCCGAAAACCATAGTTTAATGGAGGCTTTGCTCATATCAGAAATCGCATCTCGCTTAATCAAAATATTTGCAGCAAGCGCTACCTCAACAAGGTGAAGGGTATCAATTAGCCCTATACTTCTGCCTGAATATCTCCCTTTGATCGCCTGTGAATAAAGCAGATTTGGATTCATCGAAGTTTCGGGGTCAACAAACCACGCTAGCAGGTGTGCCTCGGCTCGGCTGGCATATTTTTTTTTGATAATATCGTTATCCGTAAGCAGATATCCCTCCACCAATCCAGCCATAATATCTGCAAGCCGCATCATCGAAAGCCGGTGGGCTATAAAATTTTTGGGATTACTCTCGCCATCTCGACGGACGTATGGCGCATCATAGTCACCCTCAACCGGCCACCAATAATCCCCCTCTGAATAGAAATCATTAATGCTCCCCTCACTGCGTTGGGAAACATCGGCGGTAATTGTCCTGATCTCCGCTTTATAAAGTTTTTCTACATCAAAAAGAACATGCTCCCGATCAAGTCTTATGATGTTTGCGATACCGCACTCAGAGTTCCGCTGATCTGTTTGATGCCTGAAGGCCTCAGCATAAGAAAATGTTGATAAGGCACCCGAGACAAGAAAAAAAACGACAGAAACGAAAAAGGGCAACATTTATTTTTGCCGCCTCGCAAGCTGAAAGTCGTATAAAGAGGCTCGGAGCGGTTTCTGATTAATCTGCTCAATATGGGGGTCTGGACCATACTCAAGGTTAAAGAATGAGTTGCCATGGATCCCTATAAGGCGGCCCTGAACTCCATCGAATGGACCTTTCAGGATAACGACAGAATCAGTGGAGGGCGCCTCTTGAGTTATTACTTCGATGTTGTAGAGAGTACTAAAACGTCCATGAGAGGGTTTCCAATACGATGCTCCGCCTCCACCAAACAACGAATAAGATCGGTCTTCCCCAAGCAACGGAAGGTGAACCCTAATGTTATCAAATAGATTTTGGTGATTTGCCCCGGAGTGCTGATCGAGGACAGGGTGTGACAGAACCTCACAGTCTTTATAAACGCCCTTGACGGCATAAGTATTAAAGCTGAGGGGATGCTCTGCGGTATTTTCGACTCTGACTCGTTTCGCGAGGACGTTATAGACACTTCCCATATGGACAGTATAGTGGGCCCTGTGCGCGCCTGAAGTTGTGATATCCTGAAGAGTAACATTTGCGATATCGTCGGTTAAAATGCCGCTATCAGCGTTGATTATATGAATATTTCGAATAAAACCATCGTATACGCCTTCGAGGTAAATTCCATTGTAGCCCTCCTCTAAATGGTGCGCGATATACACCCCATTCGGAAATTCTATTGTAAAATCACTCAATGAAATATTTTTTAAATGTTCCCATTTAACGAACTTAGGTTCCCAATCGCTATTAGCATCGATTAACAGCGGGTCTGCTAGCTGCAAATGGTTTCCATCGAGAGACAGTATCTTAGTGACCTGGGTAACCAAAGCTCGTTTTGGATTCGTCCAATGGTGACTGCCTATAGCCGAAAAACGAGTCCGGTCTCCGTATAGCTCTGTTAAAAGAGAGCCATTTTCACCCTGTACATTATACCACTCAAGCTTAACAACATCGCCGACTTTTAAATGCCGGACATCATCAACCTGCACGGACAGCTCTCCACGGACACCTCCAATCACATTAGCGAGCACCTCAGATGGTCTATCATACTCCTTTAAGTAGGCCTTTCCTCTGGCCCCAGGAACCCTTGCCCAGAGGTAACCGCCTGTCCAAGCATACAGCGAAAAGGGCAAGTCAATGTTGTTGGCTGGTTCACGCTGACGCTTATCATTCAAGATAAGGTACTCAGATAGTTCAGTCATATGGGGCGGTGTTTTGAGGAGCCTCATTGGTCGTGGATAAAAGAGGATTGTCTCAGTTCCATCACCCTGAATAGCAAAATCGCTTCGATCGATGTAAAGAATCTCAGACAATATGAAACGACCGGTGGGGAATTTGACGACCACAGGACCATCAAACGCCTTTGCCGCCTTCAACGCCTTTAAAACACCCTTAGTATCATCCCTCTCATCGTCTGCGATGGCACCATAATCTGTCACATTAAAAATTTTACCGTCTACGGAAGGCAACGATGTGTTGCCATTTTTATATCCAGCATAAGAGAAATCAGGAAGATATGGTGCGCTATCGGTTAAAATCCGCGGCAAGGATGTTGCGTGTGGTAATGGTAGTCGCTCCAATTTTTCCGAGGAATCTCCCTCAGGAACTGGTGCCTCTCCTAACACGCTCGCCGCTAATAAAATTACAAAAAACAAAGAGAGAGACTTGAAATAAGATTTCATTTTTTTGGTATCTTTATGTAATGCCCTTTAAAGTCTTGTGTTTGTACACCAACGACTCCATCTGACTCTCCAGGCTCAAAGAGTATTGAGGCTCTCCCATTCGCAAGTTGCCGCGTCAACCCTCCACCTGGTGTGCCGAGACCCTTAACAAACCTCCCTCCTCCATTGTGAGTGAAGTAGATGGTCTGTGTGCATGTGATACAAAGCCTGTCCTTGCTATCGAACGCCTGTGCCCTGATGAACACGCTACTATCTGATCTCCTTTCCGTCTTAAGATCAATTCGCTTAAGCTTTCCAGGCTTGTTAAACAGATAGTTCACTGAGATTTCATGTCCTGCTACGACAGCAGAATCATCGTCATATCCCTCAACTCTTAGTGTATTAATGCCCTCCTCAAAGATTACATCCCAAGTTAACCCTGAGGCTGGATATTTCGTGATGTCACGGACCTTTGTCCCAAGTGCAATTCCATTTAGATAGAGTTGTGCGCTACTCGAATTACAAAACACAGAGATTGTTTTGGCCTCTCCGCGACGTCCATACCTATCAGTCCAAGTATCTGATTCAATCCAACAAACAGGTTCCTTTCTCCAATAACTTGCAAATACATGGTAAGCGTCTTTGGGTTGTCCTGACCGATCAACTAACCCTTTTTGATTCACAAAAGGGATCGGATTTTCTGGGCGGATTGGTGTCCCAAAATCTTTAAAAGCCCACTGGGCCGAACCTGTAAATAATGGGTCCGTCTCTGAATATCTGAGTGTCCAGTCGAAAAGGTCAACGATATATGTCTCATCCCATACGTAAGATTTTGCTACAGAAGTCACGCCGACCTGATTAACCGCCTCCTCAACAGACACCTGTGCGCGCGCTCCGCCAACACCACCCCCTCCGAAAGGCGACTCAACGTGCCTTCCAACATGGGATGAGCCCCCGTACTCCATGTGCAATAAAGCAGGTACTTCCTCGCGATATTTCAAGATCGCTCCCTCATATTGGTGGTATCCGCCCCCATACCATCCCATCCAAATGGACGGGGAATAAACATCAACAACTTCAGCTCCTTCAGTAAACTTTCTAATCACAGTTAGCCTATCAGGATCAATCTCTTTAGCCATGGCATGAAGGATTTTTAACTCCTTCAGCACCCTGGACGTACCAGTCATACCCGGCGCATCCGAGTCCCAAACCATTTCATTACCGAGCCCCCAAAAGAATATACTCGGCCTATTATAATTTTGCTCGATCATCCTCTTGGTAATGTGATGAGTGTTTTTCTGCCAAGCAGCCCCACCAACCCCGCCGCGATTCCACGGCACCTCGTCCCATAAGATCAAACCAAGGCGATCAGCCTCATCATAAACCACAGGGTCATGAGGATAATGACCTAACCTGATAAAATTAGCTCCTAACTCCTTGATTTGTCTTATATCTTTTTTTCTTTGTTCGTCAGGCATCGCTGAACCGAAGCCGGCATGATCCTCATGCAAATGTGTACCCCGCAAAAGAAGCCTCTTCCCGTTCAAGAAAAACGGACCATGGGGCTTAAACTGGTACCAACGAAAGCCAAAATGGTCTTCAAAAATGTCAATTATGGCGTCCGTATCATCAATCATTTCAACCCGTAACCTATACAGGGAAGGGGTATCCGGCGACCAAAGTGCCGGATTTTTGACGACAAAATCTGATTCAGGACCAGATGCGAGAAGCGATCCGTCAGGTCCGAAGATCTTACTCTCCAGCCGCGCTGGCTGAAAACCATCCTTTAAACTGAGGTCTGGGACCAATGACACCCGCCCGATGGAGCGGCTAACCTCTGGAGTCTTTATTTTAACACTCTTGATAAAAGAGGATGGCTTAACCTCCAGCCAAACGTCTCGTGTCAATCCACCGAACTGGAAAAAGTCCGCTTTTTGAGATGGTATTAGATCAATATCAATACCATTATCAACACGCACATCAATGATGTTCTCTCCATCAAAAACGTATCCCGAGATTTCCACATCGAAGCTCACATAACCGCCCACGTGGCTACCGACAAGCTCTCCATTAACATAGATCTGTGCCTTCATCTGCGCGGCTTCAAAATGGAGAAAATATCGACGACTTTTAGAGGGATTAATGGTTAAGTACTTACGATACCAAGAGGCATCCCTACGATACCCTGTCACGTTATCCGTGGTATCCTGATCATTCCAGGTGTGTGGAAGGTCGACCGCCTCCCAAGATTCCTCTTTCCAAAGCAGTGATTGATTGGCATCGGCATTCTCAAGATATAACCAATCATTTGAGATTAACTGTCTGTAAGAGCCATGCTCAGAATTATTTTTTGCATCACTAATATCTTTAGTCTCAGAGAAACAACCACCAAGGAGCCAAAGCACAACGAGCAAGAGCATTCCAATAGACAATGACCTAATATCCACTACACACACCCCCCTCTTCAGTCTTTTAAAATCCGCCAGTATATTTACAGGCGATATGTTTTCAGTCATCTTCGCAACTTTAAAACACACCTCATGACTTTACTTAAGTACAATCCGGTTGTTAAGAAAAAATAAATCAATCTCCATGGATAAATCTGCTACCGACCCATCCAGCCACCATCAACTGTTAGCACATGACCGTTGACGTAATCAGCAGATGAGGATGAAAGAAAAAGTGCTGCTCCCACAATATCTTCCGGCTTGCCCCATCGCTTTGCAGGAATCCTTGCCATAATTTCCTTGCTCCGAATAGGATCCGACCGCAATGCTGCTGTGTTGTCGGTGTCAATGTAGCCTGGAGCGATTGCATTAACCTGCACTCCTCCCGACGCCCACTCATTAGCAAGCGCTTTTGTTAACTGAGCGACCCCACCCTTGCTCGCGGCATAAGCTGGCACCGTTAGTCCTCCCTGAAAGCTGAGCAAAGACGCAATGTTAATGATCTTTCCAGAACCTCGCTTGAACATGTCTTTACCAATTTCTCTACAAAACTGAAATACTCCTGTCAAATTAGTATCGATCACCGACTGCCAATCCTCATCTGTGTAGTCTACGGAGGGAGCCCGACGTATTGTTCCTGCATTGTTCACCAAAATATCAATCTTCTGATATAGGCGAAAAATAGCCTCGCAAGCCTCCTTAACATCGGTGGCCCGAGACTGATCACAGCCGATTGCTGATGAGCGACGACCAACGGCCTTTATTTCCTCAAAGGTACCCATAGCATTTTCTTGAGTTGAAGCTACGACTATGACATCAGCTCCTGCTCTTGCAAGGCCGAGAGCAATAGCTCGACCAATCCCGCGGCTCGCGCCAGTTACCACTGCTGTTTTTCCTTTCAAATCAAAAGAATTCATATTTAAGCTCATTAGATAATCAAGCCAAGGGCGTTGGGGACACCCTCGCTTAAGTAAGGAAGAAACGTCACTAACAACAGCACACCAATCAGTGCCAGATAAAGAATCTTTAAGGGCCGAATAAGACGCTGGATGGTAGTGCCGGCAACGGCACATCCGACAAAGAGTACACTGCCCACCGGGGGGGTACAAAGGCCAATCGATAAATTTAATACCAACATGATCCCAAAATGGATTGGCGACATGCCGAGGTCGGTGGCTACGGGTAAGAAGATCGGCGTAAATATTAATATCGCAGGTGTGATGTCAAGGAATATCCCAATCAAAAGTAAGATAATATTGATCATTAGCAGGATGACAATGGGATTATCACTTATCCCTAACATAAAGTCGCTTATACTCTGCGGAATATTTTCGTACGCCAATACCCACGCCATCCCGGAAGAAACTCCGATCAGAAGGAGAACAATAGCTGTTGTTTCTATGGACTTGAGCATAATATTGGGAAGATCGCGGACAGTTATCTCGCCATAGTAAAGTGTCAATGCGAGTCCATATACTACCGCAACAGCACTCGCCTCGGTTGCGGTAAAAAGGCCAGCGACTATCCCCACGACAACAATCACCACCAGAAAGATGCTGGGCCCAGCATCCAATACCTTATAAATTGCTACTGCCAATGGAATACGCTTGGACACCGGAAAATTGTGTTTTTTGGAATAGGCAGCTGCCACCATCATTAACGCAACTCCGGCAATGATTCCGGGCACGTAACCTGCCATGAATAATGCCGCAATCGACACACCTCCTGCTGCTACCGCATAAACAATTAACACGTTACTGGGTGGAATCAACAGCCCTAAAATAGAGCCAGTCACTGTAACGGCAGTGCTAAAGTCTCTGTCGTAGCCCTCCCTCTCCATTTTTGGAATCATAAACGAGCCAATTGCTGACGTCGCCGCAACTGCAGAACCTGAAATGGATCCAAACAGCATGCACGAAAGCGTGTTTACAAGCGCAAGGCCCCCAGGGATAGTGCCTATCAATGCCTTCGCCGCCTCTATCAATCGCTCCGCAATGCCCCCTCGTCCCATAAGGTACCCTGACATAATAAAAAACGGGATCGACAACAAGGTAAAACTATCAAGCCCTCCCGCAAGTCGCTGAGCCAGCGTCGTAGTTGCAAACTCGAAAGGCATACTCAACATTAAAGTGATCAAAGACGAGAGTGCAATACACACCGCGATTGGTACACCCAGGATAATCAGAGTAAAGAAAACACCTAGCAACACAAGTACAGTTAAAAGCATCTCATTGGCCCTCATCTGGGTCTTTCTGTGATAGTGCGGCCTCTTCGCCCTTCCTATCATTGGTCCACAATATATTTACTATGTGATTGACAGCATAAATCGATATTAATATGCCGCTCAAAGGCAGCACTAGATACACTTGGAACATCTGTATTCCAAGTGCAGCAGAGGTCTGCTCAAGGTCTCTAGTCAGTTCAACGAGCTGGAATCCACCGAATATTAATATCACAACCGCAAACACCAGACTCACAAGCATCGCAAGCACTTCGGCAGTAATTCGCTCACCTTGTTCAAGTGTTGTCACAAAGACGTCAATACAAACATGCATTCGGTTTCGGAATGTATAAACGGCTCCAAGCATACCCAACCATATCAGTAAAAATCGTGCCAGCTCCTCGGTCACGGAGCTTGGCGCTTGTAAGGCATACCTGCCGACAACTTGCCAAAGCACAACAATTAACATCGACGTGCCGATAATCAGGAGTGCTATCTTTAGAAAATTATCTAGCACACTTATTAAACCCTTCAAGGTGACGCCTCCATGGCTTCCACTTGCTTTATGATAGATCCAAGCTCACTATCGCGAAACGCAGCCCTCATACCTGCCACCGCTGCCCTAAAAGGCTTTTTATCAGGATAGATCACTTGTACACCAGCGGCCTTAACTTGTTGCAAAGCATATGTTTCTGCTTCTGCCCAAAGCTTTTTTTGGAGGTCCACCGACTCAGTAACCGCTCGATTGAGCCATCCTTTTTGCTCCTCTGAAAGCCTGTCGAATACAGCGCTGGACATCACCAGCACATCTGGGACCGAGGTGTGTTCGTCTAAAGTGTAATATTTAGCAGCCTCATAATGCTTTGATAAAAAATATGATGGAGGATTGTTCTCTGCTCCGTCCACCACACCCTGTTGAAGCGCGGTGTATAGCTCGCCCCAGGTTATGGGGGTTGCAGCGCCTCCGAGAGCTTCTACCATCTTTATGGACGTACGGCTAGGTAAAACACGCACCTTCTTACCCAAAAGATCTTGCGGGGCATTTACCGCAGCATCGCTCATGTAAAAACTCCTACTACCGGCATCATAGTAACCTACCCCTTTCAGCCTGACGTCACCGAGGGTATTAAGCATCGACTTGCCAATATGACTGTCAAGCACCCGCCAATAGTGATCACTGTCCGTAAATAGGTAAGGTATAGAAAATAGACGCATGCCTGAAGAGAAACCTTCAAGCGAGATGGCAGA
>CEOK01007637.1_pt1 | contig 11247 bp, 11 predicted proteins | sample 427001 | NCBI WGS metagenome assembly CEOK01 (sample SAMEA2591108, study PRJEB7988) | marine metagenome | isolation source: saline water (ENVO:00002010), including | reverse complement strand
AAAAAAAGCGTAGAGGAAATGTGGGATGAAATGTTAAGTAAAAGAATTAAAATATGGGGAGTTGCAGTTGATGATTCGCACCACTTTAAAGAAGAATTTGCCCCTCATAGACATAATCCCGGGAGAGGCTGGGTTGAAGTATTTGCAAAAAATCTTTCAATAAATAATATTTTAGAATCCATGAGAAATGGAAATTTCTATTTTTCCACCGGAGTAAAGTTTAAAAATATTGTTTTTAATAAAGAAAAAATTGAGCTATCAATTTCGGAAGATTATTTCAATAAGGGGATATCAAATAACATATTTACTGATTCAAAATATACAACACAGTTAATATCAAATAATGGAGAAATAATTAATGAACAACATGGAAAATCAGTAAAATTTAATTTAATTAAAGAATCAATGAAATATACTTATTTTAGAACAAAGACAATTTCATCTACAGGCTCTGCAGGGTGGACGCAACCCATTTTTTTTAATTAGATTTTTTCAAGCTCCAATATTGAGGACCTAATCCCTTCGACAATAAAATCAATTTCGCCCTTATTTATAAGAAGTGGAGGGCATACAGAAACTAGATCTCCTGCCCTGTAGGAAAGGAGACCATTCTCTTTTAAGAATTTAGGCATTATTCCATATAAGTTTTTACTTTCTTCGAAACTTTCTTTAGTTTTTTTATCTTTAACCAACTCAACAGTAGCTATTAAACCTTTACCTCCGCGAACATCTCCAACATAACGGAGATCTTTTAACTCAAGGAGTTTTTCAAACAAATAAATCCCCATTTCTTTAGAGTTTTCTACCATTTTTTCTTTCTTCATAATTTTCAAATTTGCTAATGCTGCTGCTGTTGCAACTGGGTGGCCCCCAAAAGTAATTAGGTGAGAAAAGGTTTCTTTTTTTCCTCCAACAAATGCATTAGCTATCTTTTCAGTAGCTATTACTGCGCCTAGAGGAACATAACCGCTAGTTAGTGCTTTTGCAGTAGTAGTTATATCTGGCACCACATCCCAAACCATAGTTCCAAACCACTCTCCTAACCTTCCAAAACCTGTGATGACTTCATCAGCGATCATTACAATGTTATATTTTTCAGTTAATTCTCTTATCCCTTTCCAATACGAATCAGGAGCTATATGGATACCTGCAGAAGTTGAAACAGGCTCAGCTATGAATGCTGCTATTGTTTCAGGGTCATTATGAATAATTATTCTTTCTAATTCTTCAATTAACCATTTTGAAACTTCTTCTATATCAGGATCACCAGGTATTGGTGATCTATATGAATCAAAATTAGGTGCATAAATTGTTCCTATCATTTCTGGGCCCATTGGGTCAGAATAACTTGCTCTTCCTAAACTAACTGCCATAGCCGTTGATCCGTGATATGAGAATCTTCTGGAAATAACCTTAAAGGCCTTTGGTTTACCATTTAAGTGCTGGTATTTTTTTGCCATTTTCACAGCAGTTTCTACAGACTCAGAGCCGCCACTTGTAAAAAAGGTTCTACATTTCTTATCTTGATAAAGGGATGCTATTTCTCCTGATAATTCAACTGTTGATGGGGTTGTTGAATATGCTGGAGGTGAAGAAAGTTCAGAAATTTGTTTATATACTGCATCTGCAATTTCCTGTTGCCCATAGCCAGAACTTTTATACCATAGGCCTCCCATCATATCTAGAAACTTATTATCTTCTAAATCTGTAACCCAACAACCTTTACCTGACTTATACATCTGTAGGCCATTTTTTTTCCAATCATTTGTTTGCATTGCGTGCATAAACAAATGGTCAGATGCAATACTATTTAAATTTTCGATATCTTCACCAGTGAAAGATGTATCTTTTATTATCATGACAATTCAAGTAGTTTTACGACAATAATATTATTTATTGAGTAAAATTGAAATTATATTTATCATATTAAAGTTTTAATAATAATCCCGAGTAGCTCAGCGGTAGAGCAGCTGACTGTTAATCAGCGGGTCATAGGTTCGAATCCTATCTCGGGAGCCACAGATTTAAGCTAATATTAATCCTTTCATTAAATACTCTCTCTCTCTGAATAACTTTCATGTCCGACAGTTTGTCCGTTAGTTAACCTATTTCCTAATAATTAAATTGATTCCTTTTTAACTCTTCTGATTTTAAATCGTAAATTTCTTGAGGACTATTTATAATCAAAAAATCAGCATAATCTGTTATAGGTCCTTCAGGAAAAAAACCAACTGGAGCTGGTAAATTTGGATCTTCTGATTTCATATATTCATTAAAGCTTTCATACGCTTCTTCTTTTGTAATTCCAACATGTTTTCTAAAAGATTCATCGAATCCAAGCTCATGATAATCTCTGGGTATGCCAACCCATAGTGCCTGATAGGATGATATATAAGCAATATAGGCATTAAAAATTGACCAATTACAATATCCTGTTTCTCTATATTCTTCTTTGTCTGTAAATTCCACACAAGCTTTTCTATTGGGGTCAGATGAATGCCTCAAACCTTGCATTTCTTTCTTTAATTCAATGTAATAATTATCTAAATTCATCATTTCAACATCTACATCTTCGTAATTAAGGTTTTCAAATTCACTAAATTCTTTCCAATAGTGTCTTAACCATAAATTAGGAAATATACCCGCTGTCCCTTCTACCCACCATGCAGGAGAATTAATATGATCATTGCCTCCGCAGCATTCACCTTCCATACCCATACTTCTTTCAAAAGAATGCGATCTTTGATAATGATGGAAATATTCATGAGCCCAACCATGATATATAACTGCTTGACGCTCTGATAAAGGCGATCCCCTTTCTTTGGTTTCGTGAGGGTATTCAATGAATTCATAATCCATAATACACAATGAATAAGGGTCAGGAAGTGATCCATCACTTGGATGGCCTCCCGCTCCAGTTAAACATCCAGCCCTTTCTAAGTATGGCTTACCATTGGTAGCAATATTTATTTCCAAGGGATGTTCCCATCCTACTTCTTTTAATCTGTCGAAAACAGGTTTAGAAAATTCATTAGTGGTTGTAATAAGCATAATATATTTTTGATATGACCCTATTATAGAATTCAAATTACTTTGTATTTCATTATATTGATCCTTTTGTGTTAAAGGTACATCAGTTGAAGTAATAATTTCTTGAGCAAAATAGTCTTTAGGAATGTTATTTTCTAAATTAAAATAATGTTCTTCAAGATTTGGTTCATTTATTATTAATTCTTTAACTTCTTGATCTGAACTATCTTCTGAATTAAAACAACCTACTATTAGAATTGAGATTAAAGATAAAAATAAAAAATTGTTTTTCATAATGCTATTATATTTGGCTATATTAAAACTATATTAACGAACTATTACTATTTATTAAAAAAATCCTTAAACTTTTGACCTACCTTTTGACCTACCTTTGACTAAAAAACATGGCATTTCCATGGCATTTCCATGGCAAGTAAAAGTGCCACGCGGGATATTTACTATCTATATAAGTCCGCCGATACGCAATGCCACCCTATAGTAAATATATATGTGGTAGTGCGAGTGCTGAGATTATTTTATTTTAGCAACATTTAGCTTCTTCTGAACATTTAAGTTCTTTAACAAATACAGCATCTTTGTAGAAGCCATCAGGATATGTAGGGCAGACTGCAGTGTACGAACCATCTTCCCTTAGAAGTATCATTCCGTCCCATTTTTTTTCACACATGAAATCAGTCGCTTCTTCAGCTGACTCAAAAGGCTTTGCACAACTTGTATAATTCCATTCGCTCATTTTAGTATCCTATCATTTTTTTCATAGTCATATATTACATGAAATTTAATGGTTCCTTATTTTGATTCCTTATGAAAATAATTACTGTTTTAGTTCTATAGAAATATAATCGCAAACTTTTTGATAATTACTATAATTAGGATCTTTCCTTATACCAATGTATAAATTATTTATAAAACATTTATAGTAAGCCCCATAAAAACCAGATGGATTTTTTTTGAGGTTCTGATGATATTCATTTGCGGAAGAAGTATCTTGAAACTTAGTAGCAACAACTTCTAGACGAACAGGATATCGCTTAATTAGCTCCATAGCATTTCCTTCAGATATGGCATATTCATAAAAACCCACAAATCTATTAGTATCTGTGGAACTTAAATCTCCACTGTCCTTAAAACCAATTTGTCTTAGATTATCAATTGTATATATTTTTTCATTACACCCAATAAATAAAAAAATTAGTGATATTAATAAAATTAATCTTTTCATAACTACATATAATAATTTAATTAATTTCCAAAACTTTATCGGCAATTTCTAATGTTTCTTTTCGATGTGTAACCATTATTATTGTAGTAGTCTTTTTTATTTTCTTTAAAAATGACATAACAATTTTTTGGGATTTTGAGTCAAGCTGGCTAGTAGCTTCATCTAATATTAAAATTTTTGGATCATTAATTAATGTTCTTACAATTACAATCCTTTGCCTTTCTCCGCCTGACAACGAATTACCAAAATCACCTACGTTAGAATTGTACCCATTAGGCAAATTATTAATTAGGTTGTGAATTTTAAGTTCTTTAGTAAGTTTATATATTCTATTCCTCGATATATTACTTTTAGACCCCCATTTAATATTATTCATAATCGTATCATTAAATAAATATGGATTCTGATCTACATATCCAATAGAATTTAAATAACTAGATTTTGAAAAATCTTTAATGTTAAATTCATCTATTTTTATTTGACCTTTTTCTAATTCAGTTAACCCAGTAACTAAATCTACTAGAGTAGTTTTGCCAGAGCCAGACTTTCCAATAATTACATTTATTTTATTTTTTTCAAATTTAAAATTTAATTTAGATAATATCTTTCTATTATCTATTGAAAATGATGCATCCTTAAATTCAATACAATTTTCAACACCATCAAATCTTTTCTTTCCCCAGTCATCATGAATATCTTGTTTTTTAGATATTTCATTTTTGATTGAAAAATGACCTGGAACTGTCTTGTTGAAAGATTGATAGCATTGCTGAAAAATCTTAATTCTTTGAAAAAGTCTATACAAAATTATTGTAACTAATGCTATTGTGCTCGAAGCTAGCTCAAAATATCTAGCGGCTATTAGGAGTCCAAGCATTAAAAACCCAATAAATGCATATTCATATGATGCCTGAAAAATAGACTCATTTAATCCCAATTTTATATTGTTTTTCTTAAAACTATCAATCGAATTAAATAGTTTCTTGGTCATAAAGTTTGTTTTTCCGTGAGCCCTTAAATATTTAGCTAAATTTATTGAATCTGATAAATCTTGAATAATTTGTTGAGCTTTATAAGTTTGCTTCTTACCTAAAATATTTGAAATTTTTATCAATCTATAAAAAATTAAAACTATAAACACTGAAAGGATTATTGAAACAACTGTCATATTGAAAGATATTATTGATAAAAAAGCAATATAGATTAAGATACCGAAAAAATTAGATATTAAATTTATATAATTTCTTAAAGAACCTCCCGCTCTTACAGATTCAGAGAATACATTTATTGAGGCAGCCTGTTTATATTCTTTAAAAGAATGCCATGACAAAGAATTTAAATAATGATGATATTTTTTACTTAATTCTGATGAGTAATTGTGTTGAACAATTGATAAATATAAGTTTTGACTGAAAATAAAAATACTTCGAATAAACATAATTATAGCAATAGAAACTAATATATATCTGAGTGAGTAAGGTATAGAAAAAAAGTTTAATCCATTTTTTAAATTAGATATAACTCCTGAACTATATGCTGAAGAATCTGGCTCCTCAATTAACAATGAAACAGTTGGAGCAATTAAAGAAAGGCCAATTGCATCAAGTAAACCAGAAATGATTAATAATACCGATGAAATAAGAACTGATAGCTTATGACTAACAAATATATCTTTTGAAAAAGCTATTATGTTGTTATTATTTTCTTTTTTTGACTTAACCAATTTATCAAACTCTATTTAATATTGAACATATTATACTAAATAGATATTTATTAAGCGTAATTAGCCCAACAACTAGATTATTATTTATTAATGATAAGTTTTTCTATTTCTATTAAAGCCTTTTTACCTGCAGAAATGTTATCCCCATAGGGACGACAAAATTTCATTACAAATTTATTCATATTTTTAATTAAATTATCATTATTATTTATATTTAATTTTTTTATATTATTTACTATTTCGTTGTTATTATGAGCTTCAATAAAGATTCCTTCTTTCCTGACCTTATTAAAATGAGGTGTATCGACTTGGTTATATTTAAACTCATCTTTGACAACTGAAATGCATGGGGTGCCAAGAATAATAGAATCAATCATTGCTGTTGTATTTATGCCAACAGAAAAATCTGAATACCTTAATGAACTAACCATAGATTCTTTAGCTTCATTTGTATCAGGTAATTCGCCTTTTAAAGGAAAAATTTTTATATTTTTATTTAGATTTTTAAATTGATTAGTATTAGCACCGTGAGGCCTAACTATCAATTGAATATCTAATTTAAGCAATTCTTTATAAATGTCTTCAACTATTATTTTTTCTGAAGTTGAAATATTTTTAGCAGACCCTAGATAAGTAACTAGCGGCTTATTTACATTCATCCCTATAGATTTAAAAAATTCTTTTTTTGGTAATATTTTAATTTCTTCAAACCACTTATCCATAAAAGGTGCACCAATAATTTTAAGATTATGTTTTGGAATTTTTTGAACATTTACGGCTTCTTCAAAATGTGTTTCATTCCACACAAACATTACTGTAGGAGTATAATGATACAAACCCCTCGCAATAAGGTTGTCCCAACTAATAACAAGCAGCACTGAAGGTTTTTTTATCTCTTTGGACGCTTTTACAAAATCAATTTCAGAAGATAATTTTTCATTTCTAGTGGGCCAATTTGCTCCAACAATAAGAACTAAATCAGGGTTTATATCTTTTATAAAATTTTTTATGTCCTTGCTTGAGGGAATTAAATAATGTATAAATTTTAAAAAATAAAATATTAGCTTTAATAAAATTTTAGACTTAACTAAATTCAGAACATTTAAAATTTTCTTTGAAACATACTTTGATTGATTTTCTAAGAAAGTATTATTATCGTCTCTAATTAAATAACTAAGATAATTTAGAGTTTCTCTAATTATTTTTATTACATTAGCCCATGAATCTTTTCTTTTGATTCCATTGATAATTTTAAAATTGTCAGATTCTTTAGCAAGAATAACTTTTTTATTTGAATCAATATTTTCTAAAATAAGATCATTGGTTTCTTTGTCAATATAATAACTCGAAGAATCAATTTTATTTTTATCTTGAATGCATAATGTAACTTTATTATTTATAGACAATTCCTTTATTATTGATTCACTATACCCAAAAAATGATCCGAATTTTAGAACTATTAATATGTGCTTATTTTGCATTATTTAAAAAAAAATTTAAAAAATATTCAACATTTAAGAACTTCCATTCTAATGCTAAATTATTTTCTATATCGAGCTTTTCAAATTCTTCGATATTTAAAAATTCCCTTGTGATATTAAAATTATTTATTATTTTTTTCATACTTTCATTTGGAAAACCTGAAAATCCTTGTTTTGGTTTCAACAAGGATTTGTCGAATTGCTTTACAAATAAATTCTTCATTAACGGTCTTGTCTCTATATTATTACTTTTTACCGATATTTTTTTATCTGCTGGAAGATTTATTGCGAAATCTAGAATCATTTTAGTGAGAAAAAAACCCCTAGATTCTACTGATGACATCATGCTCATTGTATCTGAAGCTCTTATACCAACAGATTCTAATTGGACTTTCGTATCTAATAAAAGAATTGAATGGATATTAGCTTCAAGCGAATTAAAATTCTGATAATTATCAAAAATGTTATTCCACTGACTACTATTTATTTCTTTAAGTTCATCAAAATTATAATCTTTAAATTTCACTCCCTGATCGTAAATCCCACTATACACACTAGGATTGTGTTTATATGAATTATTAAAGTTGATTGTTTTATAAAATTCATACCCCCCAAATAATTCGTCGCCCCCATCTCCAGTAAATAGAATCTTTATTCCTTCTTTGTTTACTTCTCTTGCCAATATCGCTTGAGAAATAAAAGAGTGAGTTGGCAAAGGCATGCAAATTGATTTGTAGCTTTCATTTAAATAATTTTGAAATAAGTCCACATCAACATTTACTTCTTTAATTGTATTTTTCAAATACTTTTCAAATGCTTTAACTTCTGAAGCCACATTATCTTTTTCAGGAAATTGCAAACAAATATAATTTGGTTTTTTATCAGAAAAATCGTTTAGATATTTACTTACCAGAGTCGAATCAATCCCGCCACTGACAACACTAAAAAAATCAATTTCAGGATTTAAAAATTGAGCATTTTTTTTCATGATATTATCTGCCTCAATTAAAATATCATTGTCATTTTTTTTAGAATTATCTTTTAATTTATCTTCACAAATTAAATCAGACAATTTTTCTAAATGTAAAATTTTTTTATCTAAACTTTTTAAATTAATTTCAAGTGTTTCTCCTGGCTGAAAAACATTTATATTTTTATAAACAGTTTCTTTTTCAGTCAGTAAATGCCTTGTAAAAAAATATTTTTTTAATAAATTTTTATTTATTTTAATATTTTTGGCTATTTCAAGTATTGGCCCCAATTGAGAAGAAATTATTATTAAATTCTCATCTTCATAATGATATAAAACTTTCTCTCCAACTATATCTCTTGATATTAATAATTTATTTTCATGTGAATCATAAACTACATAAGCAAACATTCCTTGTATTTTTTTTCTAACATCTACCGGATCCATTACTTGGTGAAGATTAATTACTGTTTCAGTATCTGAACCAGACAGATTATAAATATCTTGCTTATCTAAATGATTTAATTGCAACTCTTTATGGTTATAAATTTCGCCATTAAACAAAATTTCATATCTCTTATTTTTAGACTTTGCATATTCTAAATTTAATTCTGGCTTACCAGTTATTGATAAAACAGTTTGGGAAAGAAAAAGCCTATTAGATAATTTAAATCTTGAAAAATTAAAATCTGGCCCTCTTGAAAATATTTTTTCTGAAGCTCTTAAACAATCCTTCTCATTTAGTTGCCCTTCTTTAGCAAAAGCTACTAAAACTCCACACATTAGTATTTCCTTAATTTATTTTAATTTGAATATGAATCACATTATATCTCTATCCAGAATTAAAAATTAATTTAAAGTTAATCTTTTTTAGAATTTAAATAATATCTTAACTTTAGACCAGCATAAAAACCTGCACTATTGGCTATAAGGTCAGTAAACTTATTAAACCAAGATTCTTTAGCAACCTCATAAGGAATGTAATATTCAAAAGCTTCCCACGCTAACGACAATAATATTACCGCCAACCAACTTTTTAAAATATACCTACCAATAAACATCCACATAAAAAAATGACCAACAGTCCATAAATTTTCATTATAAATAAAATCCATAATTATATTGTCTCAGAAATTTTCATGCCTATTAATATAAAAATTACACATAACAAATTGTTTAAAATTAAATTTATTATACCTAATAAATAATCATCGTTTCTAAACATTTGAACTGTCTCAAAAGCATAAGTTGAAAAGGTTGTAAATGCACCTGCAAAACCAGCCAATAGCAAATAGTGAACCCAGCTGTCTGCCTTATAAGAATTTAAATTAAATATGTACCCAAAAAATAATGAACCAAGAATATTTACTAGTAAAGTCGAAATTGGGAATCCGCCTATTTTCGGAATATAAATATAAAATATTAACCTTGATGAAGCTCCAATTGCACCACCCAATATTACAAACAATATATTATTTATCATAAGTACAATATATACTAAAAATAATGGACCCCAAAGAACAATTTAACAAGCAAGCAAAATTTTATTCATCTAGCAAAACTTTTTCTGCAGGAGAAAGCTTAAATATTTTATCTAACCTAATAAGTAAAAGGAATTTTAAGTCAGGACTTGATATAGGAACTGGGGCAGGGTTTGCAGCATTTGAATTATCAAAATACTGCCAAGAAGTTGAAGCGACAGATATATCGGAAGGCATGATAAATGAAGCTAAAAAAATAATGAAAGAGCGTAAAATTATAAATTTAAATTTTAATCTTATGCCTGCTGAGAGTTTAAATTTTAGTGATAGCATTTTTGATATTATTACCTGCAGGACAGCAGCTCATCATTTTTTAGATGTAGAAAAATTTTGTTATGAATCAAAAAGAGTTTTAAAAAATGATGGAGAAATAATTATTGTTGATACTATAACTTCAGATCAATTTAAATTAAATAAGTGGCACCAAGAAGTTGAACTGATCAGAGACAAGAGCCATAAAAAGAATTTATCAATTATCGAATGGAAAAATATATTTAAAAAAGCAAAGCTTGAAATAATAGACATTATTCAGACTAGAGTAACAATGAATTTAAATGACTGGATGGAAAGATCAGGTACTTCTGATCAAAACCAAGGAAAATTGAAAAATAAATTTCTAATTTCTGATGACAATATCAAGAAATTCTTTGGAATTAAGTTAATTGAAAATGACATTTCATTTTATTGGCCAGTAGGAATATTTCACTTAAAAAAATTAAATTAATGAAATTGATACCATCTCACCACTTTTTACGCTTTTAAGAATGTTTAAATCTCCTATAATTTTTCCAATAACATTTACTGGGCTGGCTGGCCTAATATCATCACCTTCACTTGCCGGAGTTGAACCAAAGAATAGGCAAAAAGCATTTCCTGGAGGCCAATAACCTAAATCACCAAGCTCAACAACTTCTTTAGAGTTAATTTCAGTGGCATGTACATCAATAGAAAAGTAAATTTCATCACCCCATGTATTTACAGAACTGGATACAGGTAAAATTTTTTTAATTCTATTTGCTGTTTCTGAATCATTTAGATCTGCTTCTATTGATATTTTTTCAAATTCTATTTTAATTTTAGACATCTATTCATATCTAAGAGCTTCAGCAGGATAAATTTTACTAGCTTCATTTGCAGGAATTACACTTGCTAGTATAGATGCAACAACTGTAATCACAATTAAAAAGCCAACTTCACCAATTGGCACAGAGAACGTCGCACCTTCTAATTCTTTTGAAATTTCCTTAAAAATTAAATAT
>CEOK01102210.1_pt1 | contig 11290 bp, 14 predicted proteins | sample 427001 | NCBI WGS metagenome assembly CEOK01 (sample SAMEA2591108, study PRJEB7988) | marine metagenome | isolation source: saline water (ENVO:00002010), including | reverse complement strand
AAAAACTAAAAGCTATTAATAATGTATCTTTTTCAGACACCATTTCCATGTTTAACGATTTCAATTCACTCTATATCATATTTAGTAAGACCAAGCCAGTAAGAAACCAAACTAAAAAGGTGAATCTTGGTAAGGGGCGAACGACTAAGAAAAGGATTTAAAGAGTGACAATAAGTATATATACATGTCTGCATCTAAACTGCTAAACGCTCTGGATCAGTACTCAAGTCGAAGCTTGGGTGAAAATGAATGCCCTCAACATAATTGGTCAAAAGAGTCAAAAGAACAGTTACTTCAAATATATTTTCAGCTTGTATTATCTAAAAAGAAAACCCCCGCAATTGATATGTATAAAAATTTGCTAAATAAATTGTTTGAAAATTATGAAGAAAATAGGGAAATGATACAATATTGCTATAAATTGATTGCGCAAACCCGAGATATAATTGACGGCAAGGGTCTATATACATTGTCTTATGCATTGCTTGGCGAATGGGTAAGATTGTGTTATGTTGAAAACAAGGCAAATATAGAAAATGTTAACCAAGCATTGAGATATTTCGTACAAAACGGAGATGAACATGCATTTGGTTCTTGGAAAGATTTGAAATATTTTGCTAATTATTGCCTAAAAAACATTAATGGTATTAATAAAAACAATTATTTGATTCAGTATATTTGTAAGATGTATGGAGATGAATTAGCAAATGAATTTAAGAATAAAGATGTTCGTTCATTGATTGCAAAATGGGTACCACGTGAAAAATCTAAAAAGTTTGGTTGGATGGCTCCAATTATTGCATACTATTTCTGTACTTCATTTTCTGATTTAAATTTGTCTATACCATCTTCTAATATCAATCAATTGAAATTATTTCGACAAAGCGTTGGCTCAATGAATCGTGCTTTGGATACTACTCAAATTAAGCAATGTAACAAAGAATGGGCCTCTATTAATTTTAATAATGTAACAAGTATTACAATGAATAAGCAATCCAAAGCATTTTCATATACTAATGCAACAGCCCATAAAGATGACCCAGACCGCATTGCTTGTGCAAATAATTTGAAAAAATATATTCAAGAAATGAAGGAAAATGTAAATAAAGGGAAGCAAGGCATTAAGGGTAAGCGCGTTGCAATCAATGATATGATTAAAAAAGCATTATATTTTAATCAACATCATTCATCACAGAATGATGAAGTTGATATTCTTGAATTACAATGGAAAGATAATAAGACTCAAAATGGCGCATTAGATAATTTTATTGCAATGGTAGATGTATCTGGATCTATGACAATAGATGGTGCACTGCCATTGCATAGTGCAATTGCATTGGGTATTCGTTGTTCTGAATGCAGTAAGATTAGTAACCGTGTTTTAACTTTTTCGGCAAATCCCGAATGGATTATTTATAACGAAGAAGACAGTCTTTTGAGAAAGACCGCTAAAACTCTTAATGGTGGTTGGGGTATGAACACTAATTTTGAGGCCGCGTACACATTAATTCTAGAAGCATGTATTGGTAATAATATGAGTCCCGACGAAATTAGTAATATGACTCTTTTAGTTTTATCGGATATGCAATTTGATGAGGCAATAAGATATGCACCTAATGTTCCATTTTTTAGTCATAATGTAAGCAAAGAAACCATGTTTGAAAATATAAAGAAAAAATATTACGACATGGGTATGAAAACACATGGAGTGCCCTATAGTCCACCCGGAATAGTATTTTGGAATTTAAGACCTAGTGATGGTTTTCCTTGTTTATCTACTACTAAAAATGTAGCAATGGTATCAGGAAACAGCCCAGCCTTGTTAAACGCCTTTGTAAACAAGGGTCCTGAATTTCTGAAAGATATTAATCCTTGGATGATGTTTTTAGAAATTATAGAAAATGAACGATACAATTGTATGAATTTAATTTAAATATTGTTATAACATATATAGTAATGGATAGCGCAGAAAGATATGCTCATATATTAACTTTAATTGAAAATATAAATGAGCAAATCGAAAGTTTAAATGATGATACCGATATAATCAATAATATTCCTATATCTCCAATAGTAACAAATAGGTATAATAGCCTAGAAGAAGAAGAAGAAGATATTATGAATGATATTTTACAAGAAAGTTTATATAATGATAAACCAGCATATATATATTTACTATCTGAAGATGGTGAAAGAGAATTAGAGTTGGTAGAATATGATAAAAACGTACATTGTAAAGAATGTCCTATTGTAAAACATGAGTTTGAAGAAGGTGAATATATAACAAAACTACCTTGTGGTCATGTATTTGACCCCGAGTCCATAAAAAAATGGTTGTATACAGAATCGGCAATTTGTCCTGTGTGTCGTTTTAAATTGAAAAGTATTGAAGTTAAAGTCGAGGAACCAAGTGAGGATGATAGTTAGATTTCATCAATATCAATTATATCATCATCATCATTTATTATAGATGTATCAATATGTTCTCCGGGACCAGGTTGTGGAAGTACTTCGTTTTCCCCACTATTTTCTATTTCATCTGTAATATGAATAGAACATTCAGCTGTTTTAATGTCTTGGTCGGTTATAAGAGGACTAAAATCTACGTTGCATCGTTCTTTTAGTTTATCTACATCACTTTTGTCATAAATTTCAAGTAAGTCGCATTTTTCTAGCTTGCTTTCTCCGTCCTTATTTTTTGAAACTACTTCCCAGCTTCTAACGCCAACAAGCAGCCACGTATTCATTTGTATATTTCCTTTTCCTCTGAATTTATTTCTAATAATACACAATCGTTGTTTGTTATCAATACATTTTACTTCTAATTGTCCGTTTCCTAGAATTTTTGTAATTATTGCAAATTTTTCATCAGGTTCATCTACGTTAGGCAATCGTAATTTATTATTACTATAATTACCAGCACCAGAACCCGTATTATTTTTTCGCGCTTGTTTTTTAGCTCGATTGCCTCCAAAATTGTTTCTCACCATGATTAATTATATTTTATATAATTATTATCTTTCAATTTTATATGAAAGATTTAAAAATCGTATTTCTTAATAAGTATAAGATTCATAAATATCAATCTTATATTGATATTTTGAAAGCTACGATTGACACAATAAATGCAAAAAAAAAAAAATCTATGAAAAAAAGATTTAAAACATACATGAAACGTAATACAAGAAAATATTAAACCCTATACATTTATCTTTTATAAGGTTTAAGTCTATACGAATGATTCATAATATCGTTGTTATTCATTTTATGAATAAATATATTTTTTTCCATGTGCATATTTTTTATTATTTCAATACTATTTCTATTTTCCTGTAAAGATGGGCGTTTATTCGGATTTGGGTGTATATTATACATTAATTGTTTTAAAAATTCTACAATATAGTTGCTATGTTGTTTATATTTTTTTAAAAGTAATAAAAATCCTACACTTACATTATAGAGGTCCCATGTATTCCAATATTTTAATAATGAATATATGACATTACGTTTGGGCTTATTTGCATATTTAGAAAAAAACTCTAGTGCATTGTTTTCATAATTTATTTTAAATGTTTCAGAAAAAATTTGCATAACTATATTTTTGCTTATAAATTCATTTATTAATAATTTTACATCTCTTAAAGTTAAGTATTTTCTATCTTTATAATGGGTAAACCAATTTATAAAATGTACTTCAAGGCACCAGTTATGCCAAGAGGGTTCATATACATAAAACTTCTTATTTAATAATGTATAATTTATTTTTTTATTATTAATGAATTTATTAGGCATAAAAGATAAACCAAAGTCAATTATAATGGGGAGTCCGCTCTCTTTATTCAATAATAAATTACCAAAATGTAGATCATAATGAACTATATTTAATGACACTAATATTTCTATGGACTTAAGAACATGGTTAAAAAATGTAATATATAAATACATATTTTTATTTTTTTCAAAAAATCCAGGTAATGATATGGTTTCTAAAAAGTTAGATTTCATAACATATAATTTAGAAGTGCTTTTTTCTTGTAAAAAATTACATTCTGCACTAGTACTTTTCAGTATTGATGCTATTTTACCAGTACATAATGATTCTTGTATTCCAAAATGATTCTCATAATTGGGTATAGTTTTTATTAGTTTACCTAATAAATATTCATTTTTAGATTGGTATTTTTCTGCAGTTACTTTTGTAACCTTATCATTTACTGGTTTTCCTTTACAATCAAATCCAGGCATAAATGCACAACTAAATGCACCCTTTCCAATTAATTTTGTTTCACTCATACTTATATTATTTAAATAATTTAATTATATATTATGCAAACTAATCCATTTAATATATCTGATATTCGTAGTTTAATATTTGGATATATTTATCCATTAAAAATTAAAAAGGGAATGGTTATTAGAATTGTTAAATCAAGGATGCATCCTTTTTTAACAGGGAAAATTAGTGCGATTGATGAAATTAGTAGATTTCGAAAACAAATAGCAGTTATGTTGGTAAATGAGCAATCAGACACTGAAAAATCCTGGTATAAAACAATTACTTATTTATATCCTAATCATGGTGATGAATTAAAAGTAATATATTATAATTGAAATATAATAATGGTTTATTATTATATTTAATATGGAGTTAGAACCACACGAAACCGAAGTTGATGCAGCTGGTATAAAAATTCGAACATTTTATAGAATAAATGATAAAAATGAATTAGTTAAAGTGACACAACAAATAAAGGTTATAACCATGCCAAAACATGTTGCAAATAGGCAAGATAGATTAAGACATTTTGGAAATATAACATCAAATAACAATATTAATACTACAGTTGTAGATAATCAAGATGTTTATATTACTTCGCCAAGTGATGATAATGAATCCAGTGATTTGATTGGAAATATGGAAGAATCATATAGATTGTTTCAAGAAAAACAAATGATACGGCGTATGGAAGAGAAATATTTGGGTCAACCAGATAAAGATAAAAGCGCTCAAGCTAAATACGTGGCTCCGGGAATGCGAAATAAAAAATTTGATTCAAATGAAATTAAATATAATTATTTAACATTGCGTGTCAACAATATAAGCGATGATACAAAAGAACAAGATTTAGCTGATTTGTTTTCTGTGTTTGGAAATATAAAAAGAGTATTTATTGTAACAGACAAAATGACAAAAAGATCAAAAGGATTTGGATTTGTAAGTTACTTCAATAAGGAAGATGCCAAAAGAGGTTTGGAAAATATAAACGGTATAGCCTATGATAATTTGATTTTACAAGTGGAATATTCTATTGACCGTGATAATTAATTTAATCTACTTTATTTAATGATGGAATTTCAGTTATACTTGGTCCGCCTGGACCAGTTTGATAATCATTACCACTATTTTTTATTACATCTTCGCAATTACTATCAGTACAACTACTGTTGCCGCACCCTCCGCCGCCACCACCCAGACCGCCCATCATCTTCATCATTTGTGCTATGTCTGGACCACCGCCGCCACCTCCACCGCCACCCAATCCGCCCATCATCTTCATCATATCCGCCATGTCTGGACCACCACCGTCGTCGCTGCCACCCAGTCCACCCATCATCTTCATCAAATCTGGGTTGCTTCCAACTGATTTTGCCATTTTCATTAGCTCTTCCATATTTGGAGTTCCGCCGCCACCCATACCTGACATCATTTTAATAATGTTTTCCATATCTGGAGCACTGTCTTCGCTACCCATCATGTTCATCATGTCTTCCATATTTGGCGTACTTTTTTTCTTTTCTTCATTTGGGGTATTTCCCATATTTCCCAACCCTTGTAATTTTCCGGCTTCTTGTAATAAATCTATCGCTTTTTGTTGTCCTCCCAAAGCTTCCATTATTTGTTTTGAACCCTCGGGGCTATCTGGTTTAATTCCAGCATTCATTAATTTTGTAATTTTATCCATTCCTTCGTCTCCAATTGTTTCAGCTAATTTATTAACCTTATCATTGATATCCATTTCATTTTCGTCCTCTACTTCCTCTTCAACACCGTATTCTTCGACTGTATTTTCTATATTTATATTGTCTTCCGTTTCATCGTTATTGTCTAGTCCCAATTCAATGAGATTGTGAATTCTATTTGAAAACTCCTTTGGCTGTTCTAAAGAAAATCCCGAATTTAATAATGCAGTATCGTATAATAACCAAACTAAATCCTTAATTGTTTTATTTAATGTATTGCCTTGCTTCAAATGCTTGGACAAAGATACCATAATTTTATTTTTAGGGTTAATTTCCATGATTTTTTTAAATTTTAAATTTCTTGCACCATTATCGTTGTTTAAAGCTTGTGCCTTCATAATTCTTTCCATATTACCAGTCCATCCATGGTCACCAGATACTAAAATACAGGGAGTTTCATTCAAACGAGGAGATATTACTACCTTTTCCAGTTTTGAATCTAAAATTTCTTTTATTGTATTGCATAATTTTACATTTTGCTTTTTTAATACTTCAAACTCTTTTTTTTCAGTATCATCATTCAAATCTACATCTGATTGTGCAACTGAAATTAATTTTTTACCCTTAAAATCTTTTATTTCTTGTATCGTATATTCATCAATTGGGTCTGTCATATAAACAATTTCATAATCCAACTGTTTTAGTTTTTCCGTAAAAGGCGATGATTTAAGTACTTCTAATGATTCACCAGAAATATAATAAATTCCTTCTTGGGCTGGCTTCATATTACTTATGTAGTCATTTAAAGATACTATAGAACCATCACTTTTACTGGTATGGTAACGTAATAAGGATGCTAGCTTTTCTTTATAGTTCTTTTCTTCGTGAATACCTATTTTTAAATTTTTAGAAAATGCATTATAAAATACGTTATACTTTTCTTTATTTTCGCTCATTTCTGAAAACAATTCAATTGATTTTTTTATTAAACTCTTTTTGATTACTTTTAATACTTTATTTTGTTGTAATATTTCTCGTGAAATATTTAATGGCAAATCTTCGGAATCAACCAGTCCTTTCATAAATGATAACCATTGAGGCATTAAATCGGCACAATTTTCCATAATTAATACATGGCGAACGTATAACTTTATATTACTTTGCGTATTTTGAGTGTTTCCGAACATATCTACGTCATCGTGCCGAGGTGCAAACAACAATGCCTTAAAATCTAAATTACCTTCTATTTTAAAATGTTTTACGCCGGCATGTTCGTCGTAGTCACCCGTGATTGATTTATAAAATTCTGCGTATTCCTCTTGCGATATATCATCTGTGGTGCGAACCCATATTGGATCTTGATTGTTTACAGTTTGCCAATTTCTTACCACTTCCTTGGTTACATCTTCAATCTTTGCATCATCGTCCTCTTTTTCAACACTCAATTGAATCGGAAAACTAATAAATTCCGAATGTTTTTTAATAAGCGATTGAATAAATGGCGGGTTAGTATAGTCTTTCATATTTTCTTTCAGCGTGAGAACCATCTTAGTACCCCTTCCTATATCTAATTTTTCACTAGGACTGTCCTTGACAATCGTATATTTTCCTCCCGCGGATGAAGCCCATGTATATTGGTCGTCATCATTATGCTTACTTGTAACAGATACCTTGTCTGCCACCAAATAGGCTGAATAAAATCCTACACCAAATTGTCCAATCATGTTTACATCTTTGGATGATGCAAGTGATTCCATAAATGCCTTTGTACCCGATTTTGCAATTGTTCCCAAATTGTTAATCAAATCGTTCTTTGTCATACCAATTCCAGTATCCGTAATGGTAATAGTATTGTTGTCTGCATCCATTGAAATACGAATGTTTAATTGAGGTTCATGTTTCAATGCGTCTGCGTTAGTTAAACTTTCATGACGAATTTTATTTAATGCGTCGCTTGAGTTAGAAATAAGCTCGCGTAAGAAAATATCTTTATTTGAATAAAATGTATTGATGATTAACGTTAAAAGTTGATTTATATCAGCACCAAATTCAAATATTTCTGGCTCATGCTTAACTTCTTCTTCAATTATAGTTGGTAATACTTCTTCGATTACTGTGGCACTATTTTCACTTACATCTATGGGTTCTACATTTACATTATCTTCAATATTTTCAATATTTTCAATATTTTCAAGATTTTCAAGATTTTCAACTTTTTCCAAGTCTGCAACTTCTGTCATATATAAAATATTAATTATGAATATATTTAAATATATTCAAATCAATAATATATATGGAAAAAAAGTGGTGCTGTTATATTATAGAAAATAACGGCTATACTTATTGCGGTGCATCAAATGACGCCATGCGACGATTGCGATGCCATAATGGAGAAATTAAAGGTGGGTCCAAATATACTACTAGCAAAGGTAATGGCTGGAAAATCGTTTGTATTATACATGGATTTCCAAATAAAACTACTGCATTACAATTCGCATGGAGTATAAAACATATTCAACCTATTCATGCAGGCGGCGTTCGTAGTTGCATTAAAAAAGTAATGATAGTATTAAATAAAGAAAAATGGACGTGTAAATCACCCTATTCAAGCACTATTATACTTACCTTAGAATGGTTAATACCCGAATATCGTCCAAATGATATTAGTTTACCTTTAACCATAATTGAAAAAATAAAAAATTGAAATAGATTTAATAATATAATTAATAGTACAACTCAATCATGCAAAATCTTTCTCTCCGCATCACTTTTGATTACAATGCCAGGGAGATTATTCTCTCCGGTATTGGAGATGATAATATTATCAAACCCATGAATAATAATTCATTAGAGTATATAGAATATACTTTAAATGATGTTGGCGATAAATGGATATTTTCCCTTAAAAAAGTAGGAAATGAAGAATTCTTTGAATTTTCTCAATACATTCCTTGGGTTTCCACTAGACCCGTCCCCTATAATTATAAACCATATTCTAACATTGGTAGATGGTCTTTCATACCATACCCATCTAAATATACAATACAAAAAGGACACATTTATAAAAACTTTTACTATGACTATATGTTACATAAAAATGAAATAAAAAATATTGTATTTGAAACACTGGGATCATCCACTATAGATTGGACTACTGAAAATGCGACACCAGGTTATTGGCGTTAGTGCTTATTATAGCATGATTCGCACATATGTTTGTTATTTGAATCAAGAAGTGTTGCATTATTAATGCTTTAAAAAGTTGAAATGATTTTTATTTACTATTAGTATAGAAACATGGCGTCACTTGCATCAACCCCTGGTTCGCAATGGCAATTCCGTAGAACCAAAAATACTATTTCATTCAATGAATCAGATTATGACGAAAATGGGTTAGAAGAAACCCATTCTTGTATTATAAACATTAGCGTGAAGATTACTAATGCAGGTGCTTTTGATTTATCTTATGAAACCACTTACAAGGGAAACGAAAAAAAAGCAAAGAAAATCCATCCGCTATATTATAAGGCAAAGAATGATAAAGACGACTGTTACTTCGAGGGTTCTATTGTTGAGGCAAATCCTATTACCTTTCATATGATTCAGTGTTTGCTTTGTGATGATACGGATAAAGAGTTATATTTCACCGGACATCGCCCATTTAATCATTATTGCGGGGAAGTTATGCGGGCCATTACGGAATTGGAATTTTAAATCCTCATCATATATATATGGGACTTTTTGTGAAATCGTTGTTTATATTTTTTTTATCGTTACAATCCAGTTTTAGTTTTTCACTTAACCGCCGTATCTTTTTAGAAAACGCAATAGGTACGAGTTCTATTATTAAAAATAGTAATAGAAACACCATCCTTGAAGTAAGTGAAAAAAATATGAACGATGAAAGTCCTGGGGAATTGGGAATTATTCAAGATATTGATAATAAAATTTATTTTTATGGTCCCGTTTCCCAACGCTCTTGTTTTGAGCTTAAAAACAAGTTAAATGAACTAGAAACAAGGTCACAAACATTCCAATTGCAATATGATATAATGCCTCCACCAATACATCTTCATATTCAAAGTCAAGGTGGAAGTTTGTATCATACATTATACATTGTAGATCTTATTAAACGGTTGAACACACCCGTATATACATATATTGATGGCTTCTCCGCTAGCGCCGCAACATTAATTAGCGTAGTTGGTGAAAAACGTTTTATGACTAAAAATTCCTTAATGCTAATCCATCAATTATCGGGTGCAGATAGTGGAAAATTCAACGAACTTCAAGACCAAATGACAAATATGAATATATTGATGAAAATTATACGAACTATTTATTTAAATAATACGCATTTGGATATAGATACGTTGAATATATTGTTACAAAAAGACCTTTGGTTAGAATCTGATGTATGTTTAGAATACGGACTTGTAGATGAAATAATATAATAAAATAAATTTTTTTTTTATTATAGTATCATAATTATTATTACAAATAATATAACGCATGTACCTGTAATTTTATTTAACGTTTTTTCATTTAATTTAAAATTATATTTAGATTTAGATTTTTTCATATATTCTTATTATATTTTAACCTCGCAAACGAAGCACTAAATGGAGCGTACTTTCCTTTTGGATGTTATAATCCGAAAGAGTACGACCATCTTCGAGCTGTTTTCCTGCGAAAATTAATCGTTGCTGGTCTGGAGGGATGCCTTCCTTGTCTTGAATCTTCTGTTTGATGTTCTCAATCGTATCAGATGGCTCAACGTCAAGTGTAATCGTCTTGCCGGTAAGCGTCTTTACAAAAATCTGCATTATACTATGTCTTTAGAAAAAAATTTTAAGTATTTTTTTTATATATTATAAAGTTGAATGAATTAAATATATGCTTAAATTAAGCACTATGGAAGCTCTTTTAAATGAATATGTAGCACAAATGACGTCAGGCGAAAAAATTGCATATGAAATTGCAAAATCTCATCTCGAATCATCTTTTGATCTTAAACATAGCATTGGATTTCAAAAATGGCTAAAAAGTAAAAATAAAAACGCGCGTTAATCTTTCTTAAGTTCTTTAAAATCACTATATGAAATATCCTTTGGTACCACACTTGTTTTTTTGCGAAATTCTTCCAATTTTCCTTTGTATATAAATTTATTTATCTTTTTCTCTTCGACTTCCATTTTTAATTCTTCTTTTTTGTAATTTTTCAAATTTGCAAATACATTGTGCCTAGGCTCACCTTCATCAATGTCATCGACGTCATCAATTTCTCCGCTGTTGCTCTCGCTCTCGCTGTCGCACTCGCTGTCGCACT
>CEOK01139360.1_pt1 | contig 11302 bp, 15 predicted proteins | sample 427001 | NCBI WGS metagenome assembly CEOK01 (sample SAMEA2591108, study PRJEB7988) | marine metagenome | isolation source: saline water (ENVO:00002010), including | reverse complement strand
GCCATTCTCTTATTTGTTTATTTGAACGACCGCAGCCTTGGCATATTTCATCACCGTAAGTGGTACTGCACCTTCCTATGCAGGGACTGTCTGCTAATGTTGTAGCCTTGCCTACAACTTCATCTATATAACTCATGTCACTTCTAGTAACACAAAAAATATACTACAAGTAAAAAAATAAGTCAAAAAAAAGGGCCCTAATGGGCCCTGTCTGTAATACTGAGTAACAAACTGTATTACGAGTTCGTATTATGCTCCTTGTGAACCATCGACACATCTCCAGTTTGAGAACCCGAATGAGTATCTCTCTCTAGCTTTGTATCTCATGTTTCCTGTATCAAAGTCACCTTCTAGTGAAGTTTGCATTGGAGATCTAACAAAATATTTAAATCCATCAGGCACATCTGTTAAGAAGAAATAAGCGTCTGGATCATTTAAATAATGATTGACTACATATCCTTCAGGTAACATACCTTGATTTACAACGGAGTTAATATCGTTGTCAGAAGTTCCTACTCTACCTGGTGAGCTTAATAGTCTGTCAGCCACAAACTGAAGTTGTGGTGGAACTACTAGTTTCACGCCTTGGAGAGCGATATTAAGACCTCTATCATCTGTCTGAGTAGAGATTCTAATAAGTGCATCTTCTATAGAAGTTTCATTTAAATCAGCGAATGTGGATGCTCTGTTAGCAGATGTTGCTCCACTTGATAGTGGGTGCGAACTGTTAATAAGAGAAACTCCATCTCCGCCTGGGAAAGAACTTGAGAAAGCGTTGTTTAATACACTTGCTGCTTTAATTTGCTTAGTATTTGCCATACTTCTAGCTAAAGCTTTTGTGTATCTAGAACCTAACCTATCATATAGATTATCTTCTACAGCTTCTTCAGTTAGTGAAAAAGCTAACGCTACTGTCTCGTGTTCATAACGAGCTGTAAAGCCTTCGTTTGCATTGTCGAATGAAACACCTTCACCCTCTGGTTTAACAGGGGCGTTTCCGAAACCAACAATCATTACTTCTTCTTCAAAAGCTCTGTCTGATGATTCTTCTTCATAGATTTCTGCATGTTCATTGTCATAACGTGCATATTCCATACCGAACAAGGCGTTTAAACCTGGCTCTAATTCTTTTGCTAATTGTGCTCTATTAATTGCCATGATTATTTACTCCTTAAATACCTGCGGTATTTTCATAAGCGTGTTCATTTATCTTAACGATAACATTTACATTTGCTGAACCTAATTCATTATTTTCAGAATCTTTTGATACTCCAACTATTCTATAGTTAGCAGCAGCTGATCCTGATGAACTAGCAACTTCAGCTTTTGATTGACCATTTAAGGTCGAACCAGCTGTATACGCTATATCTACGTTTGCACCAATGTCTGTTCTAGCTAAAGAACCAGTACATTGTACTTCATATAGATTTAAAGGGTTATCCTCAACAAAGGCTACAATGTCTCCTGTTGCTGTTTGTGCAGCAGGGAAATGAGCAGAGAATTCTACTTCTTTGCTACTTGAATTAACGAATTTACAACCTCTGAAAATACCAAGGATTTTTACATCACCAGCAGCATCTGCTACGTCGATGAATCCTCCTGTTAGCATTTTAACAGGGTCGCCTGAAAATATCCCTTGGGTTGAACCAGATTCAATATTGTATTCGTGGACGCCATTATTTTGACCACCACTTCCCAATGATCCTACTAGCTTGAACCCAAAAGGTGCATCTTTATTTGCCATTTTTCATTACCTCTTAAATTTTACTTTCGTTTACCGCCACCAAATGTAACTTTTGAAGTTCTCCTTGGTGACATTATTGGAGAACGCGCATCAGATTCTTTCATGAGGTCGTTGTCTACGGCTTCCTGAGCTGACTCAGTTCTGCCTTGATAGTATGCGTTACGTTCGTTTCTTGTTTCCTCTGGAATCTTAGCTAATAGTAAACCACCTACACTTACCACGCCTGCGTGTTTACCGTCTTGAATTGATGGTAAATCAAAGCCTTCTACCTCTTCTGCTCGAACGAGTTCAAAACCCTCTCGCAGCCTAGACATGACATTTTTTTTATCATCTTCATTCAAAACCTCGGCTCTAATCCAGCGATATACATATCCTGGAGGACTAGGTGGGGTTTCTAACATACTTGGGGGTGCCCAAGGTTTGCGTGCAGCACTTGCTTCACGAGTATCAGCAGAGCGAGAAACTCTGTTATCTTCTTTAATAAATCTTCCTTTATTATCTCTGTCCATTTTTACCTCTTTACATATTTTGCGTACTCATTTAATGGTACGTTTAACTTTTTTGCCATCTGTACTTCAGAAGGTGAAAGTTTAATTTGTTTTTTCTTGCCTGTTCCTACATCTGCTCTATTTGCTGACGCTACTTTTTGCGACGGTTTTTTTGCATTTTCAAACTTATGTGGAAACTCAGCAACCATTCTTTTGTCTACCTCATTATAGTATTCATCTGTAGTAGGATCAAACCCTTCACCATCTACTAAATTTTTATGAATATTAAAGGCAGCTAATGTCATAGTTTCATCTGTACCAAACCAAGTGTTTTTTTCTGCCCAAGCCTGAGCTTTAGGATCTGGTTCTGGTGCAGGTGTATTCTGAAAGCTTTGAGAAAAATTTTGATTCTGTACGATTTGTTGGCTATTTTGTACAGATAAATTATCTTGATTCTCGAGTTGAGATCTACTGGTTTGTATTTTACTCTCTTCTACAGCTATTTTAGATAAAATATCTTGTGCTTTTGCAACTTTATCAAAGTCTTGTTCTTGATGTGCTGATTTTAAGGCAGCGGTTGCTTGAGCTCTTTGAGACTTTAATCTATTCTCTGCTTCTGATAAGTAAGATCTGTCTAACGAAGTGCTTCTTTCTAGTAATTTTTTATTTTGGTCTTGCAACTGCATCGCAAAATTGTAAGCACTTTCTTTAGCTCTTTCTTCTTCACGTAACTTTCTAGTTAAATTAGAAATACGCTTTTTTACTCTTTCAGAGTAATCCTCTAGCTCCTCTTCGCCCTTAACCTCTTGTTCAGGCTCTTCAGAAACTTCTGGCTGCTCTGCTTCTTCTTGAGGCTCTGTATCAGAAGCTTGTTCTTCTTCTAGCTCTACTACTTCACCCTCTTCTACGACTTCTTCTTTTTTTACTTCTTCAGTCATTTTCACTCCTATACTGCAACGATATCAGTAGGATCATGTATTGTTGCAATCACTTCGTCATCATTTATGATTCTGCACTCAGCGTCATCACCTAATTTAAACCTAGCGCCTGCGTACCGACCTATCAATACCCATTGTTTTTCTTCACACCAATTTTTACCTCCAAACTTTTGGTCTTTGTAACATAATGGTCCTTTTTTGACCACGTATGCACATACCGTAGCTAGAGATTCTCTATCAACATGACTTTGTGTAAGAATTATGCCACCTTTGGAAATACCTTTGCCTTGAAATGGTAGGATTAAAATCCGCCATCCAGTAGGTTGTGGCATACGTTCTATAATTGATTTATCTAATAAAGTTGGATCTAATACCCTTGATTCTTCAGGAATATAAGCTTTATCTATTTGCTCCCCTGTTTCTTTGTTTTGTTCTTCTACCTGTTTAGCAACGTGGTCAGGTACTATCACCTTGTTCTTCGTCGTCATCTTCTATTACTCTTCCTAGCAGCTCTTTTAGTTCAATCTCAACATCCACGAGCGAGCTGTATTTACCGCGCAGATATTCGTATTGGTTGATGTCTTTTACACCAGCCAATATAGTGTCTTTAACATCCTCTTTTCTTTCTTGAAGATGTTTTTTTAATTTATCTACTAACCAAATCGTTGACATTAATAAATGCCAGAGAATTTAGTACCGTACTCAGCGATACCGACTCCCTTTGATTTGCCCTTGCCCATACCAGGTTTAGGCTTTACGTTAGCAACAAAACTTTCTTTTTTACTGTAAGAAAGATTACCCTTGTTTGAGTAGCCTTGCTTATTGTTTAAAACTTTTTGTTCCTTTTCCATTTTCGTATTATTGCACTATTTATTGTATTTGTTAATCAAATCTTGAATTTTTAATTGTTTCTGTATTTCCATTCTTTGTTTTGAAGTGTCATCTTTCATTTTTGCAATCTGCTCTCTAGACTCTATTTGCTCTCTATCTATCTGATCATTTCGTAAAGCCTCTTCAGATCTTCTTTGCTGATCAACAGCAAATTGTTGTTGCTCTTGTTGTAGCTCTGCCCCACGTAAAGCAAGCTCTTGCTTTCTTATTGACACTAAAGGATCTTCATCCTCTGGAGAGCCTACTCTAGATGTGTAATCATTTACCAGCTCGGCTAATATTGGCGAAGAAAATTGTGCCAACAAATTTTGTGACTCTGCTTGTAGCCCCATAGCTTGTTGAGGGTCTGCCTGCTGTAGTTGTTGGTTTATAGAATCGTATTGTGCTTTTAACTCAGGTGGCATTTGCTGTAATGCTAAAATGTCAGCTTTCATTTGCAAGTGCTCCATCACATGTGCATGTATAGTGGCTTGAACTTGGGCATTAGATTGTACAGGCGGAGTGTTCAAAAGACCCATATGAGCTGCTATATGTGCATCGTGATTTTGTTGTGGAAAAGCTTTAGCCGGCTGCCCCATAATTAAAGTATTATTTTCACTTCCTGCCTCTATAGGTTGTGGCTCTGTCGGAGGTGGTGGTATCAAAATTTGATCTATATTATCTACCCCTATTGCAGCGTACATTCTTCTATAACTTTCGTATATACCATCAGGGCCGTGTATAGTTGGATTAGATTGCACTAAATTCATCATCTCTTGCGCCATAGCTATTCTTTGTGCCGTACTAAAAATATCAGGATTAGAAACTGGAATGATATCTACTTTGTCATCAAAATCTTGTGTTTTGATTTGTAGATTTCCTTGTGCAGTCATGTATGGATATTCTTGTGGTAAATAATCTTTGAAAACAGAGGCTAAAATTTTAAATTCTTTTCTTTGTGCGTTGTGTAATCTTTTGTGTATAGCAGAGAGAACTTTTGTAGATCTTTCTAGTAAAGCCATAGTAGTCCCAACTGGTGCTTGTGGGTTGCCTTGTCCTGTATTGATTTCAGCAATAGAAGCGAAGGTTTTACCAGAATCTACTAAAATATTTAACAAGTTCAATAATGTCCCACTTGGCTCTTTGAAAGGTAACGGTTGTATTGATTCTCTAAGAGAACCACCAGGGGCGTCTACATCTCTGAATTCTCCAGGCTGAATAGGGGTATCTTCATCCCTAATTCTAATACCTCTTGTCTTAAACCCAGCAGGCAGGTTTGCAAGGGTACCTGCATCAATTAATTGCCTCATAATAGACGTAGACGCTTTCGATAGACCACCTATCATATGAGTTAATCCAAAACCATAAAATCCTAAACCAGGTAAAAATTTAAAATGAACAAAATATTCTATTTTTTTACGTAGCGGATCGTTTTCTTGATAGTTTCTTCTGATTGATAAGACTTCATTACTGTTAGAATCTATAGTGATTATGTAAGGTAGTTTTACGCCTGATGGCTCTCCGTCTAATGAGGCGTCTTCAAACCCAGGTAAATCTAAACTTGTATGCACTTCATACAAAACAACAACTTCATCGCCGTCGTACCCTTTTCGCATGCCTGTAAGTTTTTCTATTTCATCATCTACTTGACCATATTGATCTTGATCGTCGCCTGTTTGTATTGCTACCTCTCTGTAAAAACCTAAAGCTTGAAGTTTTTTTACTTCATTTTCAGACATCTTGACGACATTAGTAATTCTGGAGGCACTTTCAATATCTGTTGTGTAATATGGAACTATCAAATCCTCTGGTGCCACGAACTTAGATACTGCCCTACCTAACGTGTCGTCGTAATAAATTTTTTTGAAAGCAGAGCCAGCTAGAGGTAGATAAAATAAAAGTTGATCTAATTCTTGATCGTACTCTTCCATCTTATGAACTATTTGGTAATTCATAAATTCTTTTACTCTTTGAGCTTGCATTTCTATATTAGAATCGTAGTCGCCTAAAACTTGTGTTTTGACCGGACCCCCTGCAGGTAAAAGTTCTTTGTATGCTTGGGCTTGAAAGCTAGTAACGGCTTCTCCTAATAAAGGATGTATAACACCAGAGGCACCCTCAAAAGGCTCAGACCTATCTTCATCAAACCTCATACCTAAAAATTTTAATCCGTCTGTATAGGTTTTTTCCCAGTCTTTTCTAGAAGCTTTGTCACTCTCTATACCTGCTACGATATCAGAAGAGATTTTTTGCAAATCATCTTCTTCTATAACTTCTGCTAAATTACCATCAAAGCCAACATCCTCTGGTATAACTAAATCTTCTTCTGGAACTGCACTTCCATCCTCTAGTATTTCAAACCCTTGTTCGCCATCTGGTGTTTTAAGGTCTACTATTTCTTGGATTTCCTTTTCTTCGATTGTTGTAGGTTGATCTACTGTAGATATTACTGGTGATTGTTTTTCTATTGCCATTTTAATGTATCGTTGTGTTGTATTGTTCTGCTAAATTAGCTAATGGAAACATCTCGCCAACTAACTTTAAATTTAAATTTTTAGCTTGCATGTTAGCCTCTTCTAATGATGCAGCCATAATTAAAGGCCCATCAAATACCTCTCCATCTAGCTCATACTCTGTCATGTAAAATTGTAACATTTTAATAATATAACCTTTTTACTGGTGCTTTGACATCATCTATATAATCATCATCTAAGGAAACTAAACCACCTTCTCTGAATCTTATTAAAGCTTGCGTCATTGTATCACATAAATCATCGTGAGCGCCAAAGGGGAAGCTGGCACACTCCTCTATCATTTCATCAGCAAACTGTCGTTCTGGTGCCCATACCAGCCCAGATTCAAACATAGGTGCGACCGAGTGCATACGAGCGTGTTTGTCATGTCCTCTAGTCGGCGAGTAATTAACAACTGGTATGCCAAGCCTTCTAAGTTCATGTGTGAGTGGTGTGCCTGACGCTTTGGCTTCTATCAAAACCATATCTGGCTCCCAGTATTTATATTCTTCATAAGCTAGTTTTTTTAACTCTGGAAAATCTAATCTACCTTTTTGACAATCTAATAAAATTATAGAATCTGGTGAATCTTCTGATGGTCTAAAAACACCCCAAGTTGAAATAGCACTATAGTCAGCAGTAGTTTTTTTACTAAAAGCGGTATCGTAAGATTGAATAATATATTGTACAGATGGCAGAGAGTCATGATTCCATCTTTGCCACCATTCTCTTTTGATGATAGAGCCCTCTTCTGCTGTTGGTGTCTGCAACCATTGTGCGTTCCATTTCATGCCTGGTAGTGAGGCTTTTACTTTTAATAATTCTTCTTTTGACCAAAACTCTGGCCATAACGGTTTTTCTGTATCTGGAAATATTGCAGGAAACTCTATTATCTCCCATTGGTCTGCTAGAGGTTCTTTTTGTGCGTTGAGTAACTTTGCTGTCAAATCAATATCACTCCATCTGGTCATGACCAAAACAATAGCGCCTTTGGGTTGTAAACGCTGTCTTGGTCCAGATGTGTACCATTCATAACAAGCTTCCATAGCTGTATTAGATAAAGCAGACTGTTCTGAATGTGGGTCGTCTATTATTAAAAGATCTGCACCACGACCTGTTATTGCACCCCCTACACCTGCAGCAAAATACTCGCCACCTTTGTTTGTCTCCCAACGACCTGCAGATTTAGAGTCTGCTGATAAAGAAACATTAGGAAAGATAGCTTTATACTCTTCGCCGTCCATTAAGTTCCTGACTTTTCTACCAAACCTTACGGCCAACTCACCAGTATGGGTTGTTTGCATAATTTTTTTGTTTGGATTTTTACCCATAATCCAAGCAGGAAAGTAGGTAGAACAAAATTCTGACTTAGTATGTCTAGGAGGCATGTTAACAATCAGACGGTTAATTTTGCCATTTGCAATATCTTCTAGTTTTTGGGCAAAGATTTTATGATGACGACCACAAATAAATTCTGGCCACATGTGATTGATAAACTCTAGAAAAGTTTGCTCACATACATCTTGTTTTTTTAAAAGCTGTAATCTTTCTTGTAATAGTAAGGCTTCTTTAAGCTCACTATCAGATAGTGTTTCTAAACTCATTCAAAAGTTATTTCATGTCCAGCATATTTGCTGGAAGAAACTCAACTGACTTTTCAGATATTTTTACACCTTCTTGTTTGCCTTTTGCAGCTTTGCCAAGTCCAGAAGAGACAATTCTATCTAGGCGCGAAAGTGTTCGATTTTTTTTATCAATTCCTTGTGCGTCAGCAATAATGCTTTTTAAAAGTTGCCTGTCCAGATTGCTTATAACTCTGCCATATTCATTCAAAACTTCTCGAATATCGGTACTTGCAAGAAAATCTGCTAAACCTGGGGTCTGAGTAATTATAGCTTTGTCTGCACCCCCTACATCGGATCTCAATCCACCTAAAGATTCTAAAGCATTTCCAAATGATGCAGGTATCTTATTGTATTTGTCCCTACTTTCAAGATCTAGGTAACTTTTTAAAAAATCCAGATTGCTTGGAGTCCCCTCTGCAAGAAAATCTGCTTCAGGATTTTTATTTATATCTTGCAGCATTTCAGCTATCTTTGCTGGACCTCCTTCTGCAAAGCCAATCGGATCTTTCTCTTGCAAAGAGTCAAGAATTTCTTGTAAACGCTGTATCTCTTCCTCGGTCATCATACTTGTATCGTAACGACCTATATCGTAACGACCTAAGGGTGGCTGTTGTTCAGGAATGATCGGCATTGGTTGCATCTGTTGTTCTGGAAGTGGTTGTGAAGGCATGTCCGGCGGAGCCACAGGAAATCTTTTTGGCAATTCAGGCATATCTGGCATAGGTGGGTTAACGACTTCATCATACCCAGATTTAATTCTAGACATTATATTGTTATAGGTAGATCCAGCTTTGTCCGCTATATCACCAATTTTGTCCCGCACATCTTCAAAAGCAAGTTGTCCTTGGCCAATAAGTCTGCCTATATCTTCAGGTTCTGTATTAAGTAAAGCTAATCCCCCAAGCCCTACAAGTGATGCTCCTGCACCTATTCCTGTCATTTTAAGAGGATTATTAGCAAGTGCTGTCGCGGCTGCTGTTAAACCACGTGCTACTGGTGCAGATGGTAAAGGTCTTTGTTTTGTTATTTGGTTTAAAATTTGTGTGATATTTTTTGCTCTTGGATCTACATTCTTGGCCAACTTAGTTGCCTCTTCTACACCAAGACCTCTTTTCATCAATTCGTTTGCTATTTGCTGCTGAATACCCTCCATATTAAATAGTTAGTCCTAGCTCGTTATTATTGTCGTCTAAAAGTTTTTGTGCAAACTCAAGTTGTTCGATTGATATGCCCATCTCAGACAGTAACTGCATAATTTCTTCCTCTGAAGCACCTTGTTCTTTCAGTTCAGCAATTACTTGTAGGATTTGTGCCAAAGCTTGTTTAGCTTCTTGTTTTTCACTTTGATCAATATTGTCTATTTGTTTTTGAATATCAGATTCTGTAGGCATTATACCGCCGGCAGGACTGCCTAATCCCATCATTTGCTCGTTTAACATATCGTTTTTCATGCTGCTAAGAGGCTAGTGATGTTCCAACAAAAGTTGCGGCGTAGTTCCGAGTCATAAGCTAACCTCAGTAAAAGGTTACTCTATTTTTGAAATTAAATCTATAAAACTAAAAAATATAATATATCCCCATATGGGTACCCTTTCTAAAAATTATGGTTTTTGTATGAGTGAAATGTTGTGTAAAGGTATGTGTATACTAAGCCCACCCATTTAGGGTACCTACCCGTTAGTTTTACCCGTTTTAGGATCCCGATTTTAGTGGTAATAGAGTCCCAAAGAAAAGGGCGACTACTGTCGCCCCACTCTGTTAACGTCGCCGACGGCTACCTAGTATTTGTACTCCATTAATTTGGTGTGAGCTTCGCCGTGACGTATCTTATATTTTCTTTGTATGATTAGTTGAGCTTCATCAAAAAGAACATGACCACGTTTTTGGTACTTAGCTTTTTTTGTTTCATGCCATCTAGCCATACACTTATCTGCTAAACGTACTAACTTTTCTAACCTATCCATCATTAGACTCACTTAAAAACCAAACAACGTACGCGATAGCTAAACTAGAAAAGAACAACATATAAAGTATGAATGCTAAAATCATTTCCACTCTCCAGGAAGAAAGCCAAGCTCTTTACGAATTTTTAAAACTTCTTTGGTCAATTCCTTTGGATTGGAACTTTGCCTTTTGAATTCTTCTGTATCATTAGAAAGCTGAGATAAAATCCATTCAAGTTTATCTATCTCTCCTTTCTTCTGAATCACTTCCTTCCTTAGACCTTCTAGAGTTCCTGTAGCGCTAGTTTCAAGATAGTTAAGATAATCTTTACACTCATGAAGCTCTTTCTCTAACCACTTTACTGTTTTGTTACGGGCAACTAATTCCCTGACAATATACGGCAAGTCGTAAAGGACTTCGCTTAACAACACTCTGTCCTCTTCCGTAAAATCTTGATTTTCATCAACGCATTTTTCTAATATTTCGATATTTTTCATAATGTCCCCATTATTACAAGTAAGGCACCATGCCAAACTATTTTTTTATTCTACACCAGGTAAACTCAGTATTCAAATTTATTTTTATTAGACAGAGGAAGCCCTAGCCTATATGAAACAAAGGGGACTAGGCTAGAGCTAAGACTAGAAAATTTTATTTTCTTTTATGAATATTTTCGGACTCGATTACCCAAAACAAAACTAAGACAACGGCTATAATTATTTCAATCATTTTCTATATTTTCCTCTTTTCAACACGACGTCCGGATAAAATTTATCTCTAATTTCTTTTACGTATTTTCGATCCTCAGCGTGTAGTTCGTAGTATCTGTCAGCTAAGTCAAAAATAAAACCTTCCTCGCCTTCGTATGGCGTGTTGTACCATGAGAACAAATCCCCGTCTTCGTCGCACAAGCATACTTGACAATCTTCATTAGAAAAAAATACATACCCAGAATTTTTATTAAAGAAAATTGTCACATCTTCATTATAAAAATCTTCTGGAAAACCAGATTTATTTTTAGCTTTGATTAATTTTACAACTTCTTCTAGTTCACGATTACCAAATTCGGCTAGGTCACTAGTTACAATTTTATTCATTTTTATCTCCCAATAAATAGTTAAAGTTCAACACTAAACCATAAACTACTGAATGTAAACAAATAAATTTAATATATTATTTG
>CEOK01185745.1_pt1 | contig 11308 bp, 10 predicted proteins | sample 427001 | NCBI WGS metagenome assembly CEOK01 (sample SAMEA2591108, study PRJEB7988) | marine metagenome | isolation source: saline water (ENVO:00002010), including | reverse complement strand
GAGTTTAGGCGATACAAGTCGAAATGATAAATATTTAATCCGTTTGATGAATAGGGTTCTAACAAGGTGTAAGTCGGGCTCTTGACCGCTCCCGCAAAGCCAAGATGGCGCAACAACCCACGCACGAGGGTTGTTTTGCCCGCGCCCAATTGCCCTTGCAAATAAACAACGATTTCTAGACCTGTGCGCGCTTCCATCAGCCCAAGCAGCTCCAACGCAAACGCTTCGGTAGCCGTTTGATCCGCTAATATTCTATCGAAGCTGGTTGCGCCTCTGATGAGCGTCATGTTGTCTGAATCATATTAGGATGAGTCGTATTGGCTATATCATTTTTTAGCGTCGCTTTACTCAAGCGGTGGCTATGAGAACGTTAGTTCACTGCAGAGCTTTATCAAAGGTTATGGTTGAGTAGACTGGGCAAGAACCGAACGACATCCGACGCCAAGACGCTTCGCTCAGCCAGCGCTTGTGCCGCCTTATCAGCCGCTGCACTGTGCAATAGCACCGCTGCAAGCAAAGCATCGGCGGCGGCCTTATTAAGCTTCGGTCGTTCAGCGTTGTCGATCCGCAGTTCGGTCTGCGACCCCAGAACGGTGGAGATTGTATTAGAGATTTGGCTTGGTGTTGGTTCTTTTGAGTGCCATTGTGATGGCACGATTAGGGCCCCGCAAATTCCGCTGAGCACATCCCCCATGCCGCCGGTCGCCATCCAGGGGCCGCCGTGGCCGCATAGTTTGACGCCGTCGTCTGCAACAACCACCGTACCCGAACCTTTAAGCACCACCCACGCGCCGTACTGTTGGAAGATGCGCTGCGCAGCACTAATACGATCCGCTTCGACTGCTCGGCTGTTGGTACCTAATAACACAGCCGCTTCACCCGTATGAGGCGTCAGCACTGTCGGTGCCGAACGATCCCGTATCGCTTTCTGTATCTGTTCATCGCGACTAGTCCAATAGAGGGCGTCACCGTCCAGGATGATTGGGCAAGCAGCCCGCACAGCCTGTGTTAGCAAATTATGTCCCCAAACACTGCGCCCCAGACCGGGACCAACGACGATGGCATGAACCTTACTACTCGTCTCGCTATCGGTAATCTCTGCAGCGACGTTTTCGGACGGTAATAACATCGCTTCTGGCAGTCTCGCCAATAAGCCGGCGCGGTGCTCGTTACGGGTAACGACGGATACCAATCCCGCGCCGGAACGTAGACACGCTTCCGCCGCTAAAGTGATCGCGCCGCCCATGCCCAAATCGCCGCCAAACAGTAACACTCTGCCACGCTGGTATTTGTGCGCCGTCACAGACAAAGCAGGCAAACGCCGCGCCCGCCAGTGGTGTAGGTGAGTCGTGGCAGGATACTGTTGACGCACTGCAGAAACCGCCAAATCATCGCAAATCACTCGGCCCGCAAATGCCTTGCCGATTCCCGTGTGTAACCCCACCTTTTGAGTGATAAACGTCAACGTCACGTCCGCTTGGACTGCAACGGATCCAAAGCCAGTGTCGACCTCAACGCCAGTAGGCATATCCAACGCCAAGACTGGACAGGCTTGTGCGTTAATCCAGTTCACGATGTCGATCAGAGGCTCGGCAAGCGGATGACGAAACCCGATGCCCAGAATTGCGTCGACGATCAAGTCTGGTTCTAATTCGTCGAGAGCTTCGCGAGAGGCTATTTTACAAAGACTTTTCGGCAACCCGATGTGCTCGCGGAAAAAAACATTCGCAGCGAGTGCATCGCCAGTTAACTCGGACTCCAAGACCGCCGGCACCACAACGACGGCAATGCCCACTTCGGCAAGCAATGCTGCCAATAAGTATCCGTCTCCGGCGTTATTGCCCTTACCACAAAGTATGCTTACCGATGCAAGCGGCGACCATTCTCGCAAAATCAAATCTCGGGCTGCTAGCGCGGCGCGGCGCATGAGTTCGAATCCTTCGAGTCCCATTCCACCTGCTGCAACATCGCGCATGGCGGCGGCATCGACTAAGCGAGTCACGGCTGCGTCGTATAACGGTATTGGTAAAGGCGATGTTAGCGCCTCGCGGGCAGTGTCGGGATCGTTGGCGGTCATTGTGTATCCAGGTGAATCCTCTATGCGAGTGTGCCACAGTATACTGCAGGCATCGGAACGCCTCGCACACTGAGATTGCATGACCAAAACACCTTCAGCATCGCAACAAGCCAATCTCGACAAGGAAACCATCGCTGGGTGGGCCAGGTCATTGGGCTTTCAGGCCATTGGTGTCACTGATCTCGATTTAAGCGAGCACGAACCGGCGTTCCGCGAATGGCTGGCGGAGGGCTTCGCCGGCGAAATGAGCTACCTGCATCGCAACCTTGATAAACGTTTGCAGCCACAATTATTAGAGCCTTACACCTGCCGCATCATTTCCGCGCGGATGAACTATCTACCTGCAGACACCCAACCACTTGAAGTCCTTGAGAATTCGGAACTTGCTTACGTTTCGCGTTATGCGCTTGGGCGCGACTATCACAAGGTACTGCGGCGGCGATTGGCGCAACTCGCGCAGCGTATCAATTCGCTTTGGCCAAATCATCAATACCGTGCGTTTACTGATTCGGCGCCTGTATTGGAAAAGGCTCTGGGCCTTAAAGCGGGGTTAGGTTGGATCGGAAAAAATACCCTGCTCATTGATCCCGACGACGGCAGTTGGTTTTTTCTAGGCGAGATTTACACCAACGCGCCGCTCCCAATTGATCAGCCACTCGACCAAGATCACTGCGGCAAGTGCAGTGCCTGCATAACCGTTTGCCCGACCGATGCGATTGTCGCACCTGGCAAACTGGACGCACGCAAATGCATTTCATATTTAACGATCGAGCATAAAGATGCCATTCCGGAAGCACTGCGAGCACCGATTGGTAATCGCGTTTTTGGCTGTGACGACTGCCAGCTGTTTTGCCCATGGAATCGCGAGGCACCCAGTACCGAAGAAACCGACTTTGCGCCTCGTCACGGCCTAGCAAACGCGCAGCTTGTAGATCTAATGGCTTGGACCGAAGTCGAATTTCTAAAGAAAACGGAAGGCTCAGCGATGCGCCGAGTAGGGTATGTACAGTGGCAGCGCAATTTGGCGGTCGCGCTGGGGAACGGACCAGCAACAGCGGCGAGCAAGCAGGCGCTCAGCAATCAGCTCGGCAAGACAGATGCGATGGTAGATGAACACATCCGTTGGGCATTAACTCAGCTGGCTTTAAAAGAAGCCGATGCGAGTTAATGGATGCAGCTTTCAAACACGAAGCAAGGAGCAAGGTCACCGACCCGTCAAACTGAGCTTGCATGGAGAACGCAAGCCTCAGCACGCGCGTGCCGCGAATAGTTCGATAACTAAACTGGGCCTTCTGGGCGTTGAAAAAAAGCATCTCGGTAATAGCGCAGCTCTTCTATCGACTCACGAATGTCCGAAAGAGCCGTATGGGCACCCTTTTTCACCACTCCTTTGGCAACCTTCGGATACCATCTTTTTGCTAGCTCTTTGACGGTACTTACGTCGATTAATCGATAGTGCAGGAACTGCTCGAGCGTGGGCATGTACGCGGCTAGAAAACGCCGATCCTGCCAAATGGAGTTACCGCAGAGCGGCGCTGTATCCGCCGCCACGTGTTGTTCAATAAAAGCCAGGGTGCAGGCTTCCGCTTCACGCTCGGTTACGCCCTCAGCAGCTATTCTTTCTAACAGACCCGATGCCGAATGGTGGGTCTGATTCCATTCATCCATTCCCGCCAGCAAAGCCTCAGGCTGCTGAACCGCCATAACCGGGCCCTCAGCGATCAGATTGAGATCACCATCAGTAATAATTGTCGCTATTTCAATAATTCGATCGTGTAGAGGATTCAAACCCGTCATCTCTAAATCGATCCAGACCAAGGGTGATGTCACATCGCTCTCCTAATATTCCTTGTCTAAGTCATCCGTATCGCGCTGATGACGCCGGCGTTATCTTTATCGAATCAGCCGATATCAATCGTCTACCTATGCGGGCGCTGTACGACCAAGCGGTGCTATCATTATGCCATTCAATCAGCCGAGAAAACCCGTGGACGCCGCTAAATCCTCTCTACTCCTAGAGCCTGAGTCTTTTGATCAGGCCGATCTAATGCCAATGCAGCTAATTCAGGTGACTTCGCGCGGCGTATACAATCAGGCTCACATAGAAGGCGCGTTATTAGTTGAGCCTCAGGAGTTAGTCTGCGGGATTCAGCCAGCCACGGGCAAGCTCGCGACCGCGGCACAACTAACCCAACTTCTCAACCGAATTAGTTACGACCCGTCCGTCACTTATGTGGCCTATGATGATGAGGGCGGTGGTTGGGCTGGTCGTTTCTTATGGACCTTGGATATGCTGGGGCACCATACATGGGGTTACCTCAATGGCGGCTTACACGCATGGGTGCACGCTGGTCGGCCGCTTGCCGACAGCACATTTAGCGCGGGGCCAGTCATAGCAAAGGCAGTTGAATTCCAGATCAACGATGCGCCAAGAGCACGCTTGGAAGAAGTGCTCAGCGCGATTGACGACCCGGATCAGGTTATTTGGGATGCGCGCTCTCGGGAAGAGTATCTCGGCTATCGCAGCGGTTCACAGAAGGCCGGACACATCCCCGGTGCTGTCAATGTTGACTGGTTATTACTGCAAGACCCGTCGCGGCAATACCGCCTCGCGGAAGGCTTAGGGGAGACCCTCGAAACACTTGGCATCAGCGCAGACAAACGTGTCATAACACACTGTCAAACTCATCATCGCTCGGCCTTAGCCTATATGGTTGGGAGGTTGCTTGGCCTCGACATCCGCGCATATGACGGCTCATGGTCGGAGTGGGGCAACCATCCTGACACGCCGGTTAGCCGTTAACATCCACTCCACTGCGCCTGGCAATCAATGCGATAAACGAACTATGACGACACCTTTTTTGACCTTACAGAAACTGTTACCCCAACACTTGCTTTCGCGCGCGGTCGGCAAGCTTGCTGAGAGTGAGTACCAATGGATAAAGTCGTCCTTTATAAGCGCTTTCGCAAACCACTACGGCATATCGCTGGACGAGGCCGCTCGCAAAAATCGAGACGATTACGTCTCGTTTAACGATTTTTTTACACGCGAGCTGGCCGAAGGCGTGCGCCCCTTGCCAACCTCAGAAACCGCAATTGCCTGCCCGGTAGACGGCACCATCAGTCAATGCGGTCGCATAGAAGCCGATAGCCTAATCCAGGCAAAAGGGCATAGATATCAGCTCGCCGACCTGGCTCCCAATGTTCATGAGGGCTTTGCTGGCGGTTCGTTTTGCACGATTTATCTTGCGCCAAACGACTACCACAGGATTCATTTACCTTTCAGCGGTGAATTGACTCAAACTGTTGCAGTGCCGGGGGAGTTGTTTTCCGTCAATGGCATCACGGAAGCCAACATCAATGGACTGTTCTGCCGTAACGAGCGCCTGGTCTGCCGTTTTGAAACTACCTTCGGCCCAATGTTAGTCATTCTAGTAGGCGCTCTAATTGTCGCCTCAATCGCCACGGTCTGGCCAGGGCCGACGTCCCCTTACCAACACCTCACCACCAGCCAACACGATCATAATATGCAAAAAGGTGACGAGATCGGCCGATTTCTATTGGGCTCGACGGTGATTTGCTGTTTTCCAGCGAAAAGAGTGACGTTAGAAGCAGGCCTGGCAACTGGACAGAAAGTAAAAGTCGGTACGCCGTTGGCCGAGGCTAACCCGGTGCTTTAAATGCGGTCGAGTCTGAAAGCTAACACGGCATCCAGACTAGTTTCCCCCAACGCCAGCATGAGTAATCGGTCAACACCTAGCGCCACCCCGGCGCAATCCGGCAAGCCGTGTTCCAAAGCCTGTATAAAGCATTCGTCGACCAATACATCGGAACGATCCAGTTGAGCACGTCTGTCGCGATCTGCCTGGAAGCGTCGACGATGCTCCGCAGCAGACTGTAATTCCCAATAACCATTGGCTATCTCGACCCCATCGATGACCAGCTCAAATCGAGCCGCCACGTCCTCGTGGCCAGGTCGCAGACGGGCCAGCGCAGCTTGGTCTGCCGGGTAATCGGTGATAAAAAATCTACCCTGCCCCAATCGCTCGATGGCTGCTACGAACTTTAGATCTATCTCATCGCGCTCAAGCTTCAGGGCATCGACACCACCGAGCAATTCGCTATAAGTGAGCGAGGTATAGCTACCTCTACCCAAAACATCATCCACCAATTCCGCTACTTCCTGCATGAGTTGACTGTCGTCAAACCCTAGCCGATACCACTCCAATAACGTGAACTCGCTATTGTGCAGGCGGCCACTCTCCTCGTGTCGAAAAGCGGGACCAAGTTGGTAAATCGAGGCAGCGCCGGCCGCAAGCAAGCGCTTCATATAATACTCAGGGGAAGTCTGCAGAAAGCCGTAAGGATGAACCGCGATGCTTTCTACTTCGGCGTCAGTGACCGTGCGTGCGCCAAGCATCGGGGTTTGAACTTCCACCACGTCACGCGCCGCGAAGAATGCGCGTATCTGGCCTAAGCAACGGCTCCGCTCACGCAAAGCCGCAAGCGATGCAGAAGGCCGCCAGGTTAACATCAGCTTTTCGCGCGCGAGACGTACTCTCCTGTACGCGTATCAACCTTCAAAACATCACCGATATTAATGAACAGTGGCACCCCTTTAACAGTTGCACCGGTAGAAAGGGTTGCCGGTTTGGTACCACCATTAGCCGTATCACCCTTCAATCCTGGATCGGTATCAGTGACTTCAAGTTCAACAAAATTCGGCGGGCTCACAGCGATCGGATCATCGTTCCACAATGTCACCTGGTAGACATCCTGTTCTTTCAGCCAATCCTTGCAGTCCGCTACCGCCGCCGCCGCGGCCGCGATCTGCTCATACGACCCATCTGTCTTCATGAAGTGCCAGAACTCTCCATCTCCGTAGAGATATTCCATATCCAGGTCCATTACATCCGCCGCATCCAGCGATTCACCCGACTTGAAAGTGCGCTCCCATACACGGCCGTTTTTCAGATTACGAAGTTTGACGCGGTTGAAGGCTTGCCCCTTCCCGGGTTTTACGAACTCATTTTCCAAAATAGAGCATGGATCGCCGTCGAGCATTACTTTCATGCCTGAGCGAAATTCATTGGTAGAATAACTGGCCATATCGTCCCAGAATTTGTGATTGAGAGCGCTATGATAACCTCGATTGATACCCCTTGGGAGCCTGACCTTTGGCAACGCGCACTGGCGGATGCATATCGCGAGCCACAGATGCTACTTGATGACTTAGGACTCAGCGCTCAGAGCGATCTCCTAGGTATCGATAAATACGCAACGTTTAAGACCTTAGTGCCAAAAGGTTTTGCGGCGCGGATGCAAGCGGGTAAAGCGGATGACCCACTGCTGCGACAAGTGCTGCCCATCGCAGAAGAAAAAGTAATAAAAGATGGTTTCATAGCTGATCCGCTCGGTGAAACCGATACGCAGCTGGCATTGCAGCGTGCTCCGGGCTTACTGCAAAAATATGCGGGACGGGCGTTACTGCTGACTACTCCCGCCTGTGCTATCAACTGCCGCTACTGTTTCAGACGGCACTTCCCATACGCGGGACACAGACCCAAGGATCAAAGCCTCGCACTTACCACGCTCGCCAAAGACGAGAGTATCCATGAGATCATTTTATCCGGCGGTGACCCGTTACTGCTTGACGAACGACAACTGGGCAAGCTGCTCGAGCAGATAAGCGCCATAAAACACATCAAGCGAATCCGCTTCCACAGTAGAATTCCTATCGTATTGCCCGAACGAGTTAGCACCGATTTAATCAGCCTCCTGGGGCAGGTTGATCAGCAAATCGTTATGGTTGTGCACTGTAACCACGCCCAGGAATTAGACGCGACTACTGCCCGAGCGCTGCTGGCGCTGCGGCAGGTGGGCGTAAGCACGTTAAATCAGACTGTGCTCTTAAAAGGGATAAATGATTCCGCACAGACACTCGGCGATTTATCGGAGCGTCTGTTTGAACAAGGTGTGCTGCCTTACTACTTGCACATGCCTGACAAAGTTGCGGGCACCCATCACTTTTATATCGATGATGCGACCGCCTTACCGATCTATCGCGACCTACAAAAACGTTTGTCCGGTTACCTGGTGCCGAGATTAGTGCGCGAACGACCCGGCGGCTACGCGAAGGAACTGGTGACGGCGGAACCCATTACGCTTATCAATTCATCCAGTCTGTAAGCCAATCCTTCGGCCTGACGACAGATCCATCGAAAAACGAAAAAGATGAGCACTCCGCGATGCTTAGCCGTGCAGAGCTTGCTCGATATCAGCGTCGGTGAATCCCATCAAATAGAGAATCGCGTCCAAACCAAAATTCGAGATTAAGTGATTCGCCTGTTCGCGAACCAGCGCCTTCGCGTTATAAGCTACCCCAAGGCCAGCTTTTTTAAGCATGGGTAAATCATTAGCCCCGTCGCCCACAGCGATGGTTTGTGACAGCCTAATGCCCTCGGCTGCTGCGACCGATTCCAGCAACTCCGCCTTGCGCTCCGCATCAACAATCTCGCCGCTGATTTCTCCCGTCATCACCCCATTCTCAATGACCAGATTGTTCGCAAACACATGATGCAAACCGAGTTGTGCCTGCAAATAGTCGCCAACATATTGAAACCCGCCGGAAATCACGACGACGGTATAGCCGAAGTTCTTTAGGACTTTGATAAGGCGGTCCGCGCCAGGATTAAGCGCAACGCTAATGGCCACCTCGTGCAGCGTGGATTCGGGCAGACCTTTGAGCAGCTTGGCGCGCCTGCGAAAACTTTCCTTAAAATCGATTTCACCAACCATGGCGGCGGTGGTGATCGCTACGACCTGATCTCCCACACCGTGGCGCTTAGCCAGTTCGTCCATTACTTCTACGGCGATTAGGGTGGAATCCATGTCGAGCGCTACTAGGCGACGGTTACGACGAAACACGTTGTCCACCTGAACACTAAAATCAAATCCCAAGTCATCGGCCTGGGCCAACAGCTGCGCCTGGAACGCTTCGCTGTTAATCGCTGTACCCGCAAGACGAATTTCAAAGCACTGGCGCTGTAGCGCGCTCTGATCTGCGGCCCAAACTTGGTTGGATTTAGGTGCTGGAGCAACACGCGTAGCGGACAACGACTTTGAAAACGAAGCATCGGGTGCAGAGGCTACACCTCTCGGCTCGATTTGGGTCAAATGACGAACCGTTTCGATATTCAGTCCTAATCGGCTCGTGAGCGAGCTGACCGCTAGTAGCGGTGGCGTTGCGCCGCCGGCAGTAAGCAAAGTCAAAATCAATTTGCGCGACGGCGTTTGCTCTAGCGTCGAGGGAAAAACAGATTCGGAAACGGTATTGATACGTACCGCCAGATCCGCCGCTTGGCAATTGTCTATGATTTTTTTGGTTACGGTAGCCGCGGCCTCACAACTGACCAGTATCCCGAGCGCCAACTCTTCATGAATGATCGCCTGACCAATATCCAAAACGCGGGCGTCATGCTGATGCAAAATTTCCATCAATGTTGACATAAGACCAGGCTCATCCCTACCTGAGATGCTAACTAAAATCTTTTCTTCTAAGTTTGCTGCCAATTTGGTGCCAATTTGCTGCCGTAGGGCTGCCCTTATTTATTTACACTTCTTAGCGACTTTCGTTGCAGCCGCATCATCCATTACGTTGCATCATTGTACCGCTAGACCGATATCTAGTTGTAAGGGTTATGTCGCGTTATTACAAAAACCCCAATTGCCCGCGCTGCGATTGGCTTTTGGCACGCTGCCACACTACATTAGCGTTTTGGTGAGACTGAGCAATCAACTTATATGGCGTGGTGGAAACGTTTTCGACCTAACAAAGCGGTATTTCGCGCCGCTTTGCTTGCAACGCTGGTGTTTGCTGCCGGGCTCATCGCTATTTGGTTCAATTCATCCTCACAGCAACGAGAGATGGATCGCTACGGTACGAGCCTCGCATCCATGCTTGCGAAAACCACCGCGGGCGATCTTCTCGCGCAAGAGCGAATCAACCTGGCGATCATTGGGCAGTCGCTCATTAGCGAACCGGAGATTCTTGGCGTTAGGTTCGCTAATAATCGCGGCGAAATATTAGTCGAGAACGGGCAACTAGGAGCCGCTAGCCGCTATATCGCGAACGCAGCCCTAGATGACAACGCCGTCGGCCGGATCACTTTGTATTTAGACGCGCAAGCTTTTCGACCCGCTTTCCCCTGGCTGCGTTGGATCGCAAGCTTTGGCCTCGCTTTAGCTAGCCCTTTTCTTGCCGTTTCGCTGCTGCAAATTAGTGCTAGAGGCAATAGATCGTTGCCAATCGTTTCGGTTCCCGAAGAACAAGCCACAGAGCAATCAGCATTTCTAATCATTTTGACGCTACACAATCAGCTCGCGCTTTCGGTCCAAGAAAGGGAACAAGCATTAGAAGACGCCAAGACAATTGCGCAAGAGGTTTGCGCGCTATACCCAGGCATGACTCTTTCGTTGTCGGAGCGCGGCACAGGACTGCTGTTGAGCAAGCGGGACAACCAACTTGAGCAAGCGGTCTATGCCGCTTTTTTGCTGCAGGTCTTGCTGGACGAGTATGAAACACTTGGGCGCTTCAGAACACTACTCACCGAATGTGTTGCACCCGGAGACCCGACTGAATTAGTTGATATTGACCCCGATGAGCTCAATCTGTCTTTGGATCTAGACGATGCTTTAACGCTCGCCTCGCTGGCGCGCCAACAAACCGTGTTAGTCAGTGCCGGCCTATTTGACGAACCGACAGATAGCGACTCGTATGCAAAGAGCAACGCTTTTGACCACCCGCTGACTCAGGACATCTCACCAGACCACGCGCTACGCCTCCTCACGGCACTGCTTGCAACACAAGCCCAGCAAATCCAAGCTCAAGCCGAACTCATTCTCGGATTCAGCAATTCAGAGCGCTAATAGCCTAACAACGCCAACGATTTACTTCTCCTGCACCGACAAATCTTCAGCTTTTTGGAATCCTCGAGGCAGCTTACGACCACGCCTGGCACGCTCGCCCACATAAGCAGCCAAATCCTTTGGCTTAATGGTGAGGTGCCGCTGACCAGCATGCACAACTAACGAATCTGTGACCGCTAATGCGACAATAGCGACCAAAGCTTCTTCACCGTTTTTGAAAGCAGCGCTCGGAATACTGAGGAGCTTATTGCCTTTCCCACGTGACAGCTCAGGCAGTTGATGCAACGGGAACACCAATAATCG
>CEOK01029751.1_pt1 | contig 11312 bp, 12 predicted proteins | sample 427001 | NCBI WGS metagenome assembly CEOK01 (sample SAMEA2591108, study PRJEB7988) | marine metagenome | isolation source: saline water (ENVO:00002010), including | reverse complement strand
AAGCAAATGGCATCTTTCTACGGAAAAAATAATATTAGAGTGAATGCTGTTAGTCCAGGTGGTTTAGAGGGGAAAATTGCAGGAAAAGAATTACAACAAGATGAAGCTTTCAAAGAGAAATATATTTCTAGAACGCCGATGAAAAGGATGTGTAAGCCATCAGACCTTGTTCAAACATATCTGTTCCTATCTTCAAATGATTCCAGTTATATAACTGGTCAAGACTTTATAGTTGATGGTGGATTTTCTTTAAATTAATCCTTTATAAACTTGAAAGTGCAACCAAAAGGCTTTTCTCCCCATTTGGAAATCTTTTTTGACTCATTCTCCATAACTTTATATACAGAAAAACCATTTTGACTGGCTTTTTCAACTATAAACTTTCTTGAAAGCAGCTGAACATGACTAGAGCAAAAAATTATTTCATACTTTGATGAAAATAAGCCATTTTTTTTGGATTTAGCATAATTTTCTGCAAGGTCTGCTAAGGGTGTTGAGAGATAAAGTGCTCCATTTTGCATTAAGTGATAATTTGCAGACTCAAAAAATAAAGAATAATCATTAAAATGCTCTATGCTATGGAAACTATAAATTAAAGAAAAAGATTCTTTCTTAAATAAACTTTTTTCATAAAATTTATTTTCTATGTCTAAATCTAAAAATTTCTTTGAAGCCTTATATTGCCCAACTGATGGCTCAACGCCTTTTACATCAAATCCTTTCTTTTTAATTAAATGAAGAATTTCTCCAGTTCCTGAACCTACATCAAGAATTTTTTCATTTGGAAAATTATTTTTTGAAGACTCTTTGATTATAAAATCAGAAAATCTAGAAATATATTGATTATGTTTTTCATTTAAATCTTTTATATTTGAGAAATAGTGAATATCGTCGTCCCCTACTCTATTTGATCTGTTATTTTTTAATACAAGATTAAGACTTTCACATTTTTGACACTTTTTATATTTCAAGATGTCATTTTTGCTGGTAATAAAATATTTATATTTTAAAATACTTTGCCTAAGCCAGGGCCAAAAGAATAGAAACCTTAATCTATAAAATATTGATCCCAAGAAACTTGAATCTAATAAAGATACATAACCGGCTAAATCAATTCTTGCTATTTGCTTGGCATCCAAACTGCCTGAACAAATATTGCAATGATTCTGATCAGACTCAAATCTGTTTCGAGATTTTGCAAAATACCAAAAAAGACTGCAAAAAACTTTGAAATAAATAAAAGCTAGAACTTTAAAAACCATATAAAAATTATATTGCAAAGGGTTTTTTTTTAAAAACTTCAAACAGGGGCTCTATAATTTCTTATGTTTAACTTAACATAGTGTTAAAATGTGGCATTTATTATGACTAAAAAAACTTTTTGGTGCAGTTCCTGTCTAAATATGTCTACAAGACCTCGAATTACTTTCGATAAAGAAGGTAGATGCAACGCATGTCAGTGGTCAGAAGAAAAAAAAGTTTTTGATTGGGCATCTAGGGAGAAATTACTTTTAGAGAATCTTAAAAAGCATAATGCCTTTAGAAAGGATGGTTATGGCGTAATAGTGCCTGTTAGTGGAGGCAAAGATGGTTCTTATGTTGCTTATCAGCTTAAAGAAAAGTACGGAGTTAATCCCCTGTGTGTGACAATTAGACCGCCTTTGGAATTAAGTGTTGGCAGGGAAAATATTTATAACTTTGTTGATTCTGGGTTTGACCATATTCACATCACACCGAATAAAGAGGTTTTACAAAAATTAAATAAATATGGTCTTATTGAAATGGGATTTCCATATTACGGGTGGCTTATTTGCATAATTACAGCAGTCTTGCAAATTTCAGTACAAATGGGTGTGAAATTAATTTTTTACGGTGAAGAAGGCGAAATAGAATATGGGGGATCAACAGAAAGGAAAAATGAATCAATCTACAGTCCAGAATTTCAAAAAAGAGTTTATCTAGAGGGTGGATATGAAAAAGTGTTGGATAAAATTGGAGAAACCGACAAATCTAAACTATTTTGGTTTCAATTTCCTTCTGATGAAAATTGTAAAGAAATAGCATTAACACATTGGTCTCATTACGAGCCATGGGACTCATACAGAAATTACTTGGTTGCTAAGGAACACTGTGGACTAAAAGAAAAAAGTGAGCCAAATACTGGAACATTCACAAATTTTGCACAAAATGATCAAGCTCTCTATTCACTTCATGCTTACCTTATGTATCTAAAATTTGGATTTGGACGCGCAACCCAAGATGCAGGAATTGAAATAAGAAGAGGCGCCATGACAAGAGACCAAGGAGTAAACCTTGTAAATCTTTATGATAATAATTATCCAGAAAATTTCTTGGAACTTTATCTTAATTATTATCAAATGACTAAAGAGGAATTTGACAAAGTAATTGATAAATGGGTAAATCGTAATCTTTTTAAGAAAATAGATGGTAGATGGCAGCCATTATTTAAAGTTGAATGACAAAAAATAATACAGCAATTATCAATTATGGAATGGGAAATATTTGGTCGCTAAAGAATGCATTAGATAATATTAAAATTAATTATCAACTCGTTTCAGAGCCAGAAAATCTTAAAAAATTCTCACATATAATTCTTCCAGGTGTCGGCTCTGCAAAAGAGGCATATCAGAGATTAGAGGAAAAAGGTTTTGTAGAGTCAGTTACAGATTGTGTAATAAAAAGAGATAAAAAAATTCTTGGAATATGTGTAGGAATGCAATTAATGGGAGAGTCTACAGAAGAAGATGGTGGATCTAAATGCTTTGGTTTTTTCGAAAATAGGGTACTAAAACTTAAACAAAAAAAAGGAGTAAAGTTACCACATGTAGGCTTTAATAGTGTTAGTGCAAGTTCGAGCAGTCTATTTGAAAGTATTGAACAAAAAGATTTCTACTTTGTACATTCATATGCAATGGAAGTTAAAAACCAAAGTTATGAAGCTGGAATAACAGAATATAATCAAAAATTTGTTTCAGCTGTTATAAAAGATAATATCTTTGGAACACAGTTTCATCCTGAAATAAGTCAAAATAATGGACTAAAACTATTAAATAATTTTTTCAATAAATGTTAAAAAAGAGAATAATATTTACACTTCATTACGCAAACGGATTTTTTAATTTAAGTAGGAACTTTCGTCTTCAAAAAATCGGGGATTTAAATTGGCTTTTAAAAAATTACAATTTTCTTAAAATTGCTGAATCAATTGATGAGCTGATAATTATTGATGTTTCGAAAGATTTAAGAGATAAAAAAAAATTTCTTCAAAATGTTGCTGAAATTGCAAAGGGTATTTTTGTTCCTGTATCTCTAGGAGGAGGGATAAGTACTTTAGATTATGCAAGAGAACTTTTTGAGTCTGGTGCTGATAAAATAAATATAAATTCTTCAATATTTCATAATCCTCAACTTATTGAAGAGATAAGTAGAACTTATGGAGCTCAAGCGATTATCGGACATATTGATTTTAAACGTGATGGAGATGAATATTACATCTATACAAAGAATGGTACCCATAGATACTGCAAGGTTTCACAAAAATTAATGGAGAATCTTTTGAGACTTAATTTTGGAGAACTTTTACTTCACTCAATGGATAAAGATGGAACGGGAATGAATTTTGATTTTGATATTCTGAAATTTTTACCTCAAAATAACGAAAAACCTCTTATCCTAAGTGGAGGTGCTGGAAATTATCATCATTTAAAGGAAGGTTTACTTAATAATGAAATTGAAGCTGTTTCTACAGCTAATCTTCTAAATTTTGTTGGTGATGGATTGATTAATGCGAGGAAAATTTTGCTTAAAGAGGAACTTTCATTAGCAAAGTGGAGCTAAAATGAAAAAAATTTTGTTTATTGTCGACCATAAACACAGAGATCTGTCATCAAATGCACTGATAGGCTATTTTCTCAATAGATTCGGGTTTCAAGTAAAGTTTTGTGCTGTATGGAGGGAAGAACATATAGTGAAGGATTTCAAACCTGACTGTATAGTTCTTCCGAAACCAATTTATCATGATCATGTCTTTGCAAAGTGGAGGATCAATAATATAAAAATTCTTGTATTAGATGTCGAAGGAAATTTACAAAGTAAGGAAAAGGGCTTTCTAATTCCAAAAATCTTTCCTGATGTTTACTTTTACTGGAATGATAAAATTTTTGATCTACAGAAGAAATTTTTTGAAGAAAAAAGTAATATTTTTACAGGAAATGTTCCCCAGATGATCACATTAGGATGCCCAAGGCTAGATTTCCACCACTCAAGATTAAGGGATATTTTTGAGACAAAAGAAAAAATAAAAGAGAATTTTAAGATTCCCCTTAACAAGAAAATCATAACAATTGCAACAGCAAGCGGAAGCGCTGGACAAAAAATGGAAGATAAAAAAATAATACAAGAAAATCTAAATCGAAGAAATTCTGCTCCACCAAATTATTTTTTAGAATCAAAAAATTATGAAGACCTTAGAGAGAAAACATTAGAAATTATTTTAAAATTAAATAAAAATTATAAAAATACTTATCATGTAGTGTTAAAACCACATCCAAATGAAGCAATTCAATTCTGGGAAAAATTTATTTTAGATAACAAAATAAAAAATATTACTTTAATCAAAGGCAATAGTATTAATAATTTGCTTTATATTTCTGATGTTCATATTTCACATAATGTATGTACTTCTACATTTGAGTCTATGCTACATAAAATACCCTCTATCGAAATACATGGTCCACTTAGCAAAACTACGTGTTCAGAAATTGACTTAAAGTTGCCTTTATTTACTCTGAATAAGTCAAATGAAATAGATAAAATCTTACAGTTAATTTTCGAGGACTATTTAAGCTCTTCAAAAGAATCCTTTAAAAAAGCAAATAATTTCTGTAAAAAATATTATGGTGATTTTGATGGAAATAGATGTTTAGATCACGCAAGATTTATAGAATCGTTTATGAGAAAAAAGCACTTAAATTTAAATATTTTCAAAAAGGCAGCAATTTTTTATAAATTTATTTTTCTAAAATGGCTCATTGACTTTAAAAATAAATTTAAAAATTTCTCAATCAAAAAGTTGATAAATAAATTAAAAGGAATTCCCAATTATGATATAGATAGTGTTTCAAATAAAATTGATGGAAGAGGAAGATTTGATAAGTTGATGTCAGAAGGAGAGGAAAAGATTTGGCTCCAAAAATTTTCTAAAATAAAGCTGTAATGTCAAAGATTCAAAGAGATATAACTTATGGAAATAAATTAGTTATTGTTGATGGTCTTTGGAGAACAGGAAAATCTCTTTTAACTCCAATTGTTGGGTCTTTTAAAGGGATAGATAAAGTTAAATTTGATTATTACTTTGAATGGATTTGTGTTTTATGCCAAATAAAATCAATTTCAACAGAAGATGCATCTGTAATGCTGAAGGTTTTCATTGATCTAAATACCTATAATAATTCTATTGGAAGAGAGATTAACTTAAGGCCCTCAGATGATTCTGGAATATTTAAAAACCCAAGAAGTCTTGAATATTTTTCTAGAATATTTAAAGAAGATTCTAGTTTACATTATCAAAAACTTAAAAGAGATAAGCCAACGCAATTCATAAATACACATAATGTATTTCAGATTGCATTACCTGTAATTAATGCATTTAAAAATAGATTAAAGTTTATAAGAACTGTGAGAAATCCAGTAAATAATATAATTGAATGGGGTAATTATTTAAAATTAGTTGGGACTGAACCTAGAGAAATGAATCTTGTTTTTGAAAATAATATTCCATGGTTTGTAGGTCAAGAATTCGAAGATCTTTATCCTAAAATGAATGATATTAACAAAGCAGCTGTAATGTATATTTCTTTTAAAAATCTTGAAAAAGTAAACAACTTATCATTTCCGAAAGGAGCTCTCTATGAACTAAAATTTGAGGAATTAATAATAGAATCAGATAAATCTATTAAAAATATAGAAAAATTTTTAAATCTTAATTCCTCCTATCTTTTAAAAAAACAAATAAGAAAATTGAAATTACCAAGATACAGAAACTACAAAAATTATCTCCATGATATTGATTATGAAAACAGTAAAGAACAAATTTTGAGGGAATTGACGAGTGATGTTAAATCGAGGTTTTCTAATTATGTTGATGATTACGAAAGCGAATTAGGGTATTAGATTTGGTCTATCTTGATCAGAATCACCTTTAAAAATACTTATTTTTCTATCGTCTGAAAAATTTTTAAAACAAAAATCAATAATTGTATTTTCTTGAGTAAAAGGTTCAAAATAATTTGGCAGGACTACTTCATTATGTTCTGATAAATCTTCAAATCCGATATCTTTTAGAAAGTCTTTACTAATTCCAGTCTGTATAAAATCTAAATACTCATAATCTTCTCGTACAAGCATATTGACAAAATTGGGAATGATAAATGCAAGTTCACTTTCATTTCCTTGGAAATCAATAAGCCTTAATACTTTACTATTATTTGCAAATACCTCTCTCAAAACCACTAAAGAACTAACTTCCTTTCCACTTGAGAAACCGAAAATCTTATATTTATAGAATGGATGATTTAAATACCTATTAAATATGAATTCAGTATTTTTTTTAGGAGTACTAACAAATATGTTGGCCTCGTTTTTAGTACATTTTTCAAATAAATTATTTTTATCAATTTTAATTAATTTATACTCCTCTTTATTTTGTATATTTGAGATAAAATTTTTTGGTTTTTTTAAAATTTTGAATTTATTTTTTTTTGGATTAACTAAAAAAAAGTGCGAAAGACTACCGGTCTCATATTTTAATAATTTATAAAATCTTTTTGATATATCACTTATCCCTGAGCCAATAATTACGTCTGCTTTTAAATGCTTTACAAGTGTTTTTAGAAGCATTACACCTAAACCAGGTGGGGCTAATTTTTCATCAACTTTCCATATTGCAAGCCAAAAGGTTTTTTGATTTATAAGTTTTTGTGAGAAATGATAAGTGGGAATAAACCCTAAAATACCCAGAATTTTTTTTGATTTTTCTTCTATCGCTATCCAAAAATTGTATTTCTTTTCTTCATTCAAATGTTGCCAATCAAGTAATTTGCTGGAATTAAGAAATACATGATTTTGGCTCCAATGGCACTTGATAAAATCTAATAAATCTTCCTTTTCTATTTTTTTACAAAGACGAAATGAAATGTTGCTCATTTCAATTAAGCTGTACTTCCTTTATCAACTATAATTTCTTCTCCGGTAATGGAGTTCGAACCTTCACTCATTAGAAAGTTTACAACTTCTGCCACCTCTTCAGATTTTGCCAATTCTTTCATTGGGCTTCTTCTCATAATTTTTTCTAAATTCTGTTTGTCGATATTTTGTGTCATATTTGTTTCCATAAAACCTGGAGAGACACAATTTACATAGATACCAACTTTTCCTAACTCTCTTGATAAGGATTTTGTAAATCCTATAATTGCGGCTTTAGTAGCTCCATATACTGAAAGTCCATTGTACCCAGTTGATGCAATTATCGAGGAAATATTTACTATCTTTCCCTCTTTTTTCTTGAGCATTCCTCTAATTATGTATTTAGTAAGAAGAATTTGAGACTCTAAATTTACAGTTATTGTCTGAGCGATATCCTTCTCATGCATAGTAGCTAATACACCGTCATTACCAACTGCAGCATTATTAACTAAGCCATAAAAAATGCCAAATTTTTCATGTAAATCTTTCACAAAAAACTTTATTGATTCTTTATTATTTAAATCAAATTCTTCAAAAAAAAATCGGTTTTTGTTTTCCTTTAAAAGCTTCTCTATATCTTTAGTTACTGCCCTTCCGGTGGATATGACAGTGAATTCTTTTTTTAGAAGCTTTCTGACAATTTCTAAGCCCAGCCCCTTATTTGATCCTGTAACTAATATTTTTCTCATCTTCTTATTACTTTCCCTGCTTCTGAAGTTTTAACTTCTTCAATTATCTTAAACATTCTTGGACAGCTAACATCACTGTATTTTTTTTTGTAAAATTTTTTTAAAGAGTCTATAAAAGTTTTAGTCTCAGTAATAGTAAACTTATCAATAATTAATTCACAAACTAACATGTTCCCAATTATAGAGTTTTTTCTTCCGTAGACGACAGCATCCAATACTCCAGGAAATTTCATAATGTTGTTTTCTACCTCTTCAGGAATTATTTTGGAGCCGCCAATATTAATTATTCCAGACTCTCTCCCTAAAAAATAATATCTATTCTCTCTCAATTCAACTAAATCGCCTGTATCATAATATTCATCTTTTGATGCTAATTCTTCATTTGAATTTTTATACCCTTGAGACATTCCACTCGCTTTAATCATTAGAGTTCCTTTATCAGAGATTTTTATGGAAAATTTATTATTTTTATCCTCCATAAGGCTTTCTGGAAAGCCCTCAAGGTTGTCTTCAACAGTGATTGATGCACCTGCCTCAGTAGATGCATATATATGTCGAATACTTGAACTTGGGAAGAATTTTAATAATGAATTGAGTATATTTTGGTCAGCAATTTCACCTCCCAATGTTATGTTTTTTAAGTTCATATTTTTACAATTTTTTTGCATTAAAATTTTCCTCCATAAAGTAGGTGTTGCAGATATAGAGTTAACATCATTTGATATAAATTCATCAATCATTTCTTTGATATTATTACTTTTAGGAAATATTATCGTGCCACCACCAAGAATTGCTTGTAAAAAAACTTGCGTACCTGCAAATCTATCAAGTGAGTAAGCACTCCCCCATGTGAGAGGATTAAAATTTTTTTTTGATTTTTTGACAGAAGAACTAATAGATAAAAAACTATGCTGGACTTGTTTTGGCGTTCCTGAAGTACCTGAAGTTAGTAAAATCCATTTCGTAGTGTATTTGTATTTTGGCAAGATTTGTTTTAATGATGAAGAGACAGATTTTGTCTTCTTAAATTTTTTAAGGTCTATAACTTCGTCAATTTTATTTATTTTTAAAAAGTTTTTATTTTTTTCTAAGAACCCTTTTGGCAGTATAAATAATTCATCAACAATACCATCCAACAAAACTATCATGATGGCTTTATCAAAATCAAGTGAATCAATTGCAACTTTCTTTCCTATAATTTGATTTAAATACTCTGATCCTGCGTAGGGAATTAAATCTCGTATTGAAATTTCTTTATTATTTTTTTTAAAAATTACTCTATCATCAGTGTTTTGGAGGCACGAAAGAATATTATTCAGCTTCATGATTATTATATATATCAACAAATTCTTTATAAGTGACAGGATAAATTGGGTTATCCATTTCTAAAAATGGATCAAATCCTAATTTATCCTCTAGCAATGTGACTAGCAATGCAAAACCTAAAGAATCAAGACCAGACTCTAAAAGTATTAAATCATCTGAAAATTTACCCTCTAGTTGACAATCTGATTGCTCTAAAGCTTCAAAGAAACATGATTTTATATCTTCATCATATGCATTCATAAAGCAAATAATAACACATCAAGTTTTGATTTTTTTTTAACAAGGCTGATAATAAAACAATGACTCTAGAGCAAAAAGTTACAGTAGTGATGTATCATTATGTGCGAGACTTAAAGAATTCTAAATATCCAAATATTAAAGGCTTAGATATTAAATTATTTAATGAGCAAATTTTATATTTAAAGAAAAATTATAATGTGATTTCTATGGAGGAGTTTTTTAATGCAATTTTTGAAAATTCAAAACTGCCAAAAAGACCTGCTTTACTAACCTTTGATGATGGGTTCATTGATCATTATTCCAATGTCTTCCCAATTTTAGAAAAAAATAATTTAAAAGGATGTTTTTACCCACCAATTCTCTCAATTATTGAAAACAAAGTCCTAGATGTTCATAAAATCCATCATATTCTTGCCACTGGAATTAATACGAAAGACTTAATTGAAGAAATTAAAAAATTTATCATAACAGAACCTAACCAAGATAATGTTTTTTTTGATAGCCTTTACTCAAAACATGCTATTTCTAATAGGTATGACAATAAAGAAATAATATTTATAAAAAGAATCCTACAATCAGTTTTACAGCTATCTCAAAGGGAACGTCTTACTGACATGCTTTTTAAAAAATTCGTTGAATTTTCAGAGGAAGAGCTAAGTAAAATTCTTTATATGAAGGAAGACGAAATCAATGAAATGTTTAAATCAGGCCATCATTTTGGAAGTCATGGGTTTAAACATTACTGGTGGAATGAATGTAATACTGATCAGTTGAATGATGAAATACAGATTTCAAAGAAATTTTTAATTGATTTAGGCATGAAAAAAAATGGCCTTACCTGCTGTTATCCCTATGGTGGCATATCAAAAAAAGTAATTGAAATGGCAAAAAGAGCGGGTTTTAGGATTGGTTTCACAACTGAAGTTAATATTGCAAACTTGAATAAATCAGATTCGCTATTAATTCCAAGACTTGATACAAATGATCTTCCAAAAGAAATGAATGCAATAGACAATAAATGGCTTGATTATGCATAAAGTATGTATTTAAAAAAATTTAATTCCTTAAGAGCTTGGAAACAAGAGATTCAAGAATTAGTTTTTTCCTTTAGTGGTGATGAAAATATTATTATTCCTGGAGGGCAAACACCCTTTTTTTTATATCAAAATAAAGAGCTAAATAAATCTTTCGTAAATATCATATTAAGTGATGAAAGAATTACAACTAATATTGAAAGAAGTAACTACCAGCAAATTATCAAAAATACAAAGTTAAAAATACAAAAATTATGTCATTTTCCCATACATGATTATCGCGATATAGATTTAGATGAGACTTCTTTACGAATAAGTAAATTGAAACAGCCTTTGATTGCTGTATTGGGACTTGGAGATGACGGACATTATGCCTCCATATTTGAAAATTCTAGAGAAGTTAAATCTGATTCAAAAAACATATTAAAAATAGTTAAAATCAAATACGGCGATTTAAAAGAATTCAGAGTATCCTTAAGCGAAAACTTTATAAGTAAATGTTCTACTTTAATTTTTATTTTCAAAGGTAGGGAGAAAAAGAAGATTTTTGAAAAGATAGAAAATAATTGTAAGTCGTTAAGAAATATGCCGATAGGAAAATTAATTGAAAGTTATAGCGGAAATCTTAAAATAATGTATTGTGTAAATGACTAGACTAAAAGTTCATATAACTACCCTTCCATTTAATAAAGACAACTTGGCTTTTCTTGAAAAATCATTTGATGTGACAATAAATCCTCTTGGAAGAAAAATTAAGAAT
>CEOK01039595.1_pt1 | contig 11315 bp, 16 predicted proteins | sample 427001 | NCBI WGS metagenome assembly CEOK01 (sample SAMEA2591108, study PRJEB7988) | marine metagenome | isolation source: saline water (ENVO:00002010), including | reverse complement strand
TAGACAAATGCTTTTTCTGTGCTACAATAAATGTAAATACAACAAGTATGCAGAAAAAAACACGTAGTATTTTAGAAGAACTCAGCAGTGTTCGTATCAATAAAGAACCAGAAAACTTTGTTGAACACAGAGCATCGCACATTATAGACAGTGCAATAAATCTTATTCAATATATTAGAGAAAACTTCGATCCTCAAACAGCATACACACTAGAAAAAAAGTTTAATTCAGCAATAAAAAATTTAGATAGTAACAAGTTTCATAAAGGTGTAAGCAGAATTAAAGAACTAAAAGACATAAAAAATTCTTTGACAGTGAAGCAAGGCGACTTCAAAGACGAGGATTAAAATGTTAGTTGAAGATATCCTAAACGAGTTCAAACGTACACACCTTGAACATATTGAAGACATTGTTTTAACAAATGGATTTGAAGGTGCAAAATCTGTAATTGATTATTACAAAGGATTGCTTGTTACTTTACAAGGCACCACAGTCAATCCTGTGCAGGTCAGTGTCAAATGGGACGGTGCTCCTGCTGTGGTATGTGGGACTAATCCAGATAACGGACGTTGGTTTGTAGGCACGAAGTCTGTGTTTGCAAAATCACCAAAAATCAATTACACAAAATCCGACATTGCTCGTAATCACGGCACAGAAGATTTAGGACAAAAACTTTTAAAATGTCTAGTGCATTTAAAAAAACTAAACATTAAAGGTGTTGTACAAGGAGATTTGTTGTTTACAGATGAAGACTTATCGAGAAAGCCAATCGGTGGCAAACAGCATATCACATTTACTCCAAACACAATAACATATGCAGTTGAAGAAGGAACAGATGTTGCCAAGCAGATAGAATCAGCACAGGTAGGCATAATATTTCACACAACCTACAACGGTGACACACTATCGGACATGGATGCAGTGGCAGGTGCTGATGTTGATTCATTCAATAAAACTCCTGATGTGTTTTTTGATAATGCAACCTACAAAGATGTTTCTGGATCTGCCAAGTTTACAAAAGACGAAACAGGTGCGTTTATGGCACAAATAGACAAATTAGAACAACTGTTGACAGTAGTGCCAAGAAATCTGAGTGATATGTTTAAAGGCAATCAAGACTTTGTGCCGTTCTTTCAGATGTACATCAACGATCAAGTCAAACAAGGTAAACTGCCAACCAATGCTAATCAATTCATTGCTGGCTTTCAGAAGTTTTATCAACAAAAAATGCAACAACAGATTGCTGGACTAAAAGCACAGAAAGCCTTAGATCTTAGACAACAAAAGATAAAAAACATGCCAGTGTTTTTGAATAGACTAAGAAGACCATTACAAGGAATGTTAAACTTCTACAAACAGACACAGGCAATGAAAGGTTTCATACTGAGAAAAATGAATCAAGCAATGCAAATAGGTTCATTTAGTCAAACAGACAGCGGACTAGAAGTAACAGAACCAGAAGGTTTTGTAGCAGTAGACAAACAGGGCGGTGCAGTAAAACTTGTTGATCGTTTAGGATTTTCAAAAAGAAATCTTACAATGATAAACAAATTTAAAAATTAAATATTAATTCCGTTTTCTTTTAAAATCAAATCAAATTCAGGCATGACATCACCAAATTTTTGTTGACGTATTTTGTCTGTGCCTTTTGTAATATAGATAAAGTCTTTGAGATATAATTCAGCATTGGTCATCTTTGAATTTAAAAAAGTCAACACATGGGATAAATCATTTCTGTGTTGGTGTTTTTTTGTAATAGCATCTTTGACTTGTTGAGGCAATATTCTAATATCATAGCACTCAGGAATCTGAATTAAGTGTATGTCTATGGGTATTTCTAAGTCATTAAAAAAATCATAAAGTTCATCAAGATAATATATATTGAATGGGTTACATGTGGCACTGACTTTCAATTGTATATTAGGATTGTTTTGTCTAAGATTATGAAATTTCATTATGTTTGATTTAATCTTTTCCCATTTTCCTGGATACCGCATATATTCAAATTGATCGGCAACAGCATCTATACTCAAACCAATCGACACAGAACCAAAACTTTTTATAATTTCAACGTATTTTTCGGACCAAACACTAACGTTAGTACTGATATATAAATCTTGTTTGGCACTATGACCTGCTTCATAACTTTTGTTCAACATATCAAACAATGGTTTCATTACAAATGGTTCGCCACCAAATAGAGCATAATGCACTGTTCCTTCTGCCCAGGTATCCATCACTTTCCAAAAGTCACTGTCTTTGTGAAAACTTTTTCTTTGAGATTCAAAAGTTTTTAAGTAGTCCTGATATGATAATTTTTTGTCTGCTCTTATACTTTCAATGTCTCTTATCAACGCACTAGGTTTGTCTCTTAACTGATAGTCGATCTCATACAATTGATTGGTTGCTTCTACATTACAAGTTCTACAAGCAAAGTTACAAAGATTACCTGGTTTAAGTATCGATATTCTTGGTTGATTAGGCAGTGGTTTGACATCTGTGAATATACTATTGACAACTTGCCTAATACTTTTTACACCGCTGTCTTCAGCGTCCCAACATAGTCTACAGTTTTTATGTTTAATACCTTTGTCTAAAGAATCTTTTATTTCTTTTCTGGTAACATTGTTGTCCCAAATGTCTTGTAAATTGTGTTGATCGAGTCGATATGGAGTGCCGTTTTTATCTTTAAAAACATCAATGCTGGCATTACACATCTTAACATGGCCAGAATTTTCAATTCCTATGCCACAATCAGCCAAAACACATTTAAGTTTATTGTCCATGCAAATACTTATTTGTTTAAATACTAATAAACAATGAAATCAAAACCATTTCCTATAAAGCAAGGTATTCCTTGCCAACTCAAGTGGAATCACTCAACAGTGTTTCTCACAATGGGCACCACTGCAAGTTGTCACAGAGTAACTCATGATCCTATTACTATGGAAAATGGGAAAATAAACTTTCATAACATTCCAGAAAAATTAGAAGCAAGAACTAAGATGTTGAACGGACAATGGCCAGGTAGAGGCTGTGAACACTGTAAAACAACAGAAGAAGCAGGCGGGCAGTCGGATAGAATGAATCACCTGGACATGAGTGGTGTTTATGCACCAAAGGAGTTGGACAATGATCTGTCTGCTGTTAATGTTACACCCACACAATTAGAAATATATTTCAGTAATACTTGTAATTTAAAATGTGTTTACTGTAATAGTTTGTTCAGTTCAACCATAGATAATGAAAATAGAATACATGGAGAGTTTAATAGTGGTGGAACAAGAGATCCGGGCAAACACGTTTATATACCAGGAAAGACCGAGGTGCATCAAGATATGGAAATGTTAAATGTTAAATTGTTTGAATGGCTTGAAGAAAATATCAAAAACCTTAGAAAAATTATTATACTTGGAGGTGAGCCATTCCTACAAAAAGAAACAGAAAAACTTGTGAAGTATTTGGAAGTAAATCAAAATCCGCAGTTGGATCTTGTGATTTTTAGCAACCTAACTGTGGACACCATGCGTGTGCAGAAGTGGCTTGACAGGATGTGGAAGTTGGTAGAAACAAATAGAATTAACAATTTGCAAGTAGTTGGAAGTCTAGACTGTTGGGGACCACAGGCCGAGTACGTAAGGAACGGACTTGATCTTAAAAAATATACTAGCAACATGGAATTTATGTTGTATAAAACAAATATAACTTTAAGTGTCAATTCAGCACTGATGGCTTTGACTGTGCCAACTATGCCTGATCTTGTGAAGCAGGTCAATGCCTGGAGCAAAGTTAGACCTGTCTATTGGTCAATGATGAAGGCCGGAGACGCAGGTAGACCCTATCTCAATCCAACTATTTTTGGTGATAAAATTCTGGATCTTGGTATCAATCAAGCAATAGCAAAGTTTGATACACAGAACGATCCCATCAAGACAGGATACCTAAACAACTTGAAAGGTATTGCCGAAGAGTGCAGAAACACAGAACCTGATTTGATGCAACAGAAACTTTTGAAAACTTACATTAGAGAACTTGATAGAAGACGAAGCACAGATTATAAAATTTTATTTCCTACTATTGCCGAACTGCTTGATCGTGTTTAGTCAACCATAGACTTACTGTGTCTGTACAGTTTCTTACAATATTCATTCTATTGAAAAATGTTTTGTAATTGTGTTCTCTTATATCCTGCGTTTGTTGGTACAAGGTTTTTGGATCCATTGCTTTAATCTTAAAACAAAGATCAACAATTTTTTCTTTACGCTTTTGGTGATCGGCTTCTTGGTCATATGATTCATCAAATATGTCATTGAAAGTTTTGAATCCTTGTTGTTTCATACAGTCTAATGTTTTATAATTGCCGTATACAATAAAAACGTGCTTCATGATAACTGCTTTCCATATCTTTTCTGTTATAAAGATTTCATCTGTTGATATCACATTGCTTTCTGTGATCAAACTGCAAGTGGTATCGTTGTAAGGAGGCTCAAAAATATCCTGGTCCTGTCCATTTAGATTCTCCATTTGATAGATTCCGTTATGCACCCATGGTGCTTCATACTGCTTAGGTAAACGCTTAGGATTTCTTTGATCTAAATAAGAATACAAACTATTGTTTAGTATCAAAGTGCTTTGCATTTTCCTGTACAGTTGTTTTCTATGTTCTCTGCCTAGTTTGTTTAGGTATAAAAAATCATATTTCTTGTTGCTGTGATCAATATTGAATGTCTTTTGGTGATGTCTGTACCACATAAAATACCAAAACCAATCATGTTCACCATACCACGTCAAAATTGTTTCTTTAGTATAATTTTTTATTATTTGATTCCCGTCCACATTGGCTCTACTTTCCCATGGTGATGCCATAATGAATTGGAATCCTAGTTGTTTTAATCTGGCAATACGTCTATTGAGATCTTGTACATATTCATTGCTTTGGACATAGTTTGAATTCATAGAACAGATTAAGGCAATCTTTCTTGAGTATTTGCTAAGGTCAGTTGGTAATAGATAGTAATCGTTTACCACATCAATCTTTTGGCCAGGTATATCAGCAAAATTAATATAATGTCCATAAAAATAATGATGTCCAGTTTTCATTATATCTGTAAGAATCAAATTTTGCATACGGTAAATAGGTATATGATAACACCCTTTTTACAGTATGTATCTGAAGCAAGAATTGTAAGACGACAAGATGATCTAAGTAGATATACCTACGGAGAGATAGAAGAAAGAATCTACATATCATTTCTTGCACTATCACTATTGCACAAATTTGACAGTTATAGACAATTTGTAAAGCAGTACGCAAACGCCACACTGACATATGGCGGCTTTGAAAGAGTAAGAACTACTGCAAACGATCTCCATAACATGTTGGCAGTGGTGGATGGTAATACAGACATACTGGATAAACTTGCAAACAAAACACAAGCAAAGGCCATGCGACAGAGACACCCATTGCCAACCATGAGAGTAAAAGGATATCTTAGAACCTTCAGCAACGACTATCAATTTTTGGCCACACTAGAAAGAGCATTTGGAATATCAAACAGCGACTATAGAAATTTAAGAATAGCAATCAGTGATTTTACAAAGTTAAACAGTCAACGTAAAAAAGTAACAGTGACTAGATTGTTACAGGCTCTCAGAGCAAAACTAGGTGGCACTGATATTGCTAGACAGGTAGATGCTCTTGCAGGACAAAATAGTTTTGAACTAGACAATGTTGTTGACGCAGAAAGGACTTCAGATGTAGTTGATATGTCTGCTGACGAACTTAATGCATACAGAATACTTGTTGGTCCAAACAACATTAGACGTGCCAAGATAGCAGTGGATCAGGCCAGACAAGGCAAAGGACTTGCAGGCCCACTGGCAAGTTCATACTACCCCATAATGAAAATGATCGATGACATCGCCAAAGGTGGTTACACTTTTGTAAGACTATTACAGACCATTGCAGACAGAGCCAAACGTAGTAAGAAGTAATGGCTCTCACAGGCAATAGTTTTTGGGTAAGATACTTAGATCACACACAGCCACATTTCTTAAAAGATGCAGGTAACGGACAACAACTGCAAAGAGACACTGCCTTAAAATATGTCAAAAATTTTAGAACCTGTTTAGACATTGGTAGCAACATAGGACAATGGACTAGACCTTTAGCCAAACTGTTTCGCAAAGTAATCTGCTTTGAATCAAACAAAAATTTTATTGAATGTTTCAAAAAGAATATATTAGAAAGCAACGTTAGTTTACACAATGTAGGACTATCAGACAAAGAACACACTGCTGAACAGCAAGGCAGTTGGACCGTGTTACGAGAAACTAAACAGCCAGGCAACATTATTTGTAAGACACTAGACAGTTACAATTTTACAGATGTGGATTTTGTAAAGATAGATGTTGATGGATTTGAATTACGTGTGGTACAGGGTGCAGTCAAAACATTGACAGAAAACAGTCCTGTGGTCAACATCGAATTGAAAACCACCTGGAAGGATGGCATAGGTGACAGACGCCCTATGTATTCAGGCACAACTGAACTTCTTAGGTCATTAGGGTATAAACGCAGATCTAGGGTAAAAAGTGACGAAGTTTGGCAAAAAACTTAATAATATAGTAGAATTTACCAACATTTACCATAAATAATTTCAACTGTCACCGGAGCGGTGACATAGTCATTAAAATCAGAGAAAATAGGAGGATTAAAAATGGCATACGACGGAACATTACCGGCAGGTGGAAGAGGAAACTTTCAATCACAGTCAGTAGCAGAGTTAGAGGGTGTAGAAATTGCATTCTTATCAGTTGACTTTGCGGCTAACATAAGTGGAGAAACTACTCATCCAGATGCATCGGCTAATACAGCGGCATTGCAACTTGCAAAAGAGGCAATCCAAAACCAAGGTGTTAACATTCTAGGTGAAGGATCCATTAAGGCATCTAACACTGCGAAAGTGTTTATGGTTAGAGCAGACGCTCTTGACACACAATCAGGCACAACAACTGTGGCGGCAATTCAAACTGCTGTACAAGGTTTAAATGCTTTGACACCAGATAAAGTAACGGCAAATATATCATCAGCAGTGGTGGCGACAAAAGACTTGTCTGACACTTCTGAAGGTGTAAGTTAATAGGTCATAAGGAGGATATCTAAATGCCAATAGTAACAAACAACAACAATTTAGGTACTGCAATTGACAACTTGTACACAGGACACGGTATACCAACATCGTTTTTTACCGTAACTGTTAAAGACAGTTCAGCAACTGCTATGGACCTAAGAGCACACGACGACTCTAGTGGAAACTTCCACAAAGACGGTTTAGTAGACAGAGTTCTACAATTAGCCGCTACCAGAGGCACAGTGGTGTACTTTAACGTAAAAAATGCGGCATCAGGCGTAGTAACAATTGGAATCGAAGGTGAGTTTGCAACAGCGACTAACCTTGCTTCTGCATACGACAATGCTGACACGGCTGGAACAAACACATCTGTTAAATTCAGAACAACTGCTTCTTCTACAACAGAAGACGGTGTGGCTGACATAGCAGGTACAACTGTTGCGGCTGATACATTAGTATAATAGTAGGAGGGAATAACAAATGACAATTAAACGAAATCCTACATTATCTAATACTACTAACCACTTTTCAGGAAAGACGATCACTGCTGTGACGCTTGACATGGCTGTCAACGGAACAGACTTTTCATCTACTGAATTGGGACCGAATGGCGCAGTACAACAAGTTATTGCGGCCATGTCAAAAGAAGCAACACCAATCGTCATCACGAAATTAAGAAGTGATGGTTCAAATGATGGCCAAGTAATGGACTTCATTTACGAAGGTGAGTTTGGAACCGACACATACGACGGTACAAACAGCGAAACTTTTGCGGCTTACCTACAGACTGAAATTAGACTTTTAACAGCGGCAGGTGCCAGATCAGCGGCTACCATTGCAGAGTCTGGTGAAAGTGCTAACGTGGCTGGATTGAACCTAAGTTCTGCAACAGTTGTTGCGGCAACGGCGGCATCATTCTAATAGTTAGAGTTAAAACAATTACCAAAAAGGGCGGATCTTTAATTAGGTTCGCCCTTTTTTATTGGAGTAAATAGAAGCATGAAACATCTCAAAGCAAAGAAAAATTTTGGACAGTACAAGACTGTGACCATGAAAATGATTGATCTTGTGCCGGCATCTATCTACGAAAACATTCCTGATCTTGAAAAACTTGAACCAGAGATCAAAGCAGGCAATCTAGAATATCCTTTGTTGGTGTTTCAGACCAATCAAGATTACTGGACAAAGAACCATTTAGGTTTATACAGAGCAGGTTCTCCTACATTACCTAGCCATGCACCAGAAATTGAAACAGCAGTAAAAGTAAATGGCAATCAAGTAACTGAAAAAAGAATACATGTAATTTGGTCAGGCAGACAGAGGTTCCAAATTGCCAAAGACCTTGGTTACACAGACGTGGATGTCATAATTGAACCTGTGTTTCACAAAGTAGTAAACGCGGCAGGCAAGTTTAGAAAGTTATAAATGTTTACTTTTTGTGTGCATACCCTTGTGGACATCACAGAACATGGATCACTTAAAAAAGAATTTCCTTTTAAAACATTAAGTGGTGAACTTGTGTATGACAAAAACAGCCTCAGCACAGCAAGGAATCAACAGGCAAATTTTACAACACTGGTACAGACTTTACAGTTGAGAAGTAACATCACTTGGGAACATCCCCCTGTCAAAATAAACGAACCTATTGCAAATATGAGGTTTGGCAGTGCCTACGACGGCAAACAAAATGTATGGAACTTCATGTGGCAAGTTGAACAGTCTGAAATTTATGCAGAAGGCACAGACAAATATGGGCAATTAAAAGCAGACTTTGACATGATTCCGGTGTTGTCTTTCTGTAAAGAAACTGTAACCTTTCCTTACAGTGCTTTTATAACAACAGATACCAAACTCAAAAACACATACTTTTCATTTGTACCTGATGAAAATAAATAACATTAATCACGGCATTACTTTTAGGCATGTACCAGGCACAATTCCAGGCTTTACACCAGCATCTGAGCGATGCAAAAAAGGAATTAAAAATTATGAGTACAACAGATTTAGAAAAACAGAATTTAGAAGCACACGTTGACCTATGCAGTGAACGTTACAAAGGCCTGCATGATCGTTTGTCCGCTATTGAATTTAGATTAGCCAAAATGAACGAAGACATGACAGCAGGTCAAAAATCAACATCAAAGACTTTGATTGCCACAGCAGGCACAGTTATAGCAGGTTTGCTTTCAACTGTGGTTGTGGTATTAATGAAATTTTAAAATTTATCCAAAATGAAATGCCAAATTGCTCGAGGTGTTCGAGTGCATATTACCAAGCAAGAATATGACTTTGTTCAAAACATTAAAGACAAAATGCCTTTTATTGTGGAAAAATTACCAATAGAACAACAGCCAATTGCTCAAAGACTTGCTGACAAAACTATATTTGTTAGAAAAAAACTAACACACTCCACACAGTACAATCTAAATAAAAACATACGTTTTATCTATTAATTAAATACTTACAATGGATAAGCAACAGTTAGAAAAACAAATTCAGCACTACAATCTTGCTGGCAAATTACAGACACTGGCCAAGCAACATGAACAACGTAGACCATTTAGACATTTACCCAAACAGTTTAGCAAAGGAATATTGATTGGAAACATTGCAATAGTGCCAAAAAAAACCACCGAAACCAGGTACCACTATGTGATAGCAGACATGATAGGAGCAAAAGTTTTGTATGACAATATCAGTCTCAAACAGACAGCAATCATGATGGCTCATTACCTTGCTGAAGGACAATACATGCCAGACCATATACTCGAAATCGATAAGCATTTTGCATCCAAATTGTTTGAAATCTCAAACTTCAAAAGAATGATGAAACAGGCACAAAAAGATAAAGATGAAGAACAAGAGTTTATATATGAAAACAAACTTAAAGAGGCAAACAGATCCGCAGACGAGTTAAAACGCAAAATCCAAGCCAGTTTTAACAGTCTGTTCAATTAAAGAGTTGCTAAATATATCATATGCAATCAACAGAACTTACAAAACCAGTATCTAGCACAGTGTTGTTACAGCAGTTTGAGTCAAGATTTGGCCAAACAATGAATTTGTCTGGTTTAGACAAGACACAATTAGAAGATTTAGCAAACAGTGTGAGAACCAAAATACACACAATCACAGACAATTTGCATTTTGGCAAAGAATTAAAAGACAACGAGTATCAAAAACATCAAATGATGTTAGATATTCTAAATCAAAGCATCAAAGAGTATGGTGGCATGCAAATGGATCCACAAACTAAAACTGCCAGCCAGGCTATCAGTGCCAAAGGCAAACTAGAAAAAGGTCAAGCACTTACTCCAGATGAAAGAAAAACAATCGCAAAAGTTTTACCTAAAGAAGAAGTTCAAGAAGGCGTTGAAGAGCAATCAGAATTAATATTAGCGGCCAAAGATATGATGGACAAAGTTACAGGATACCTAGAAGATCTTGCTTCAATGAAGACAGAAGGTATGTTAGAACTTGCAGACAGAATCAGAGACGAAATGGGTGCAGACAAGGCTGATGCTTTTATGCAAAAAATCCAACCAGCACTAGAACAAGCAGAATCAACACTAACTCAAACTAGACAAGACCTAGACGCAGGTGTAAGAATACTAACAGGTGAAGAAACAGCAACTGACACCATCGGCGCTGACACAGACACCATGAACACAGACGCAGATCTAGACGATTTAGAAAGTCCAGAAGCAGATGAATTTGGAGCCACTGACGCAGAAGCAGGCGGCACTGAACCAGAAGGCAGAGAACAGAGAGAATCTAGAGAAGTGTTTGAAACATCAAACAGAATTTATTCTAAACTAGCGGGGAAGTAACCCCATGAGATTCCAAGAATTTAATACCAACAGTGAACTTGAGTCAGCATTAGTCAACACTCTTACAAATATGAGAGGTGGTGCAGATGACAAAGATGCATCAGCAGAAATAAGTTTTGATGCTCTAGACCAAATAATGAAAAACACTGGCTACCCAACTTTCAACTATGACCTTTTCAAAACTATCTACGATAATTCACAAACACTTAAAAATGTAGTTGATGACTTTGATCAAGACAAAATAGTACTAAAGACTGAAAAGCAGGCAGAAAAAGATCCTGCCATGGACTTTGATAATCAAGGATCTACAGACGTTGTCAAAAAAATGGCAAAGTCTGCAATGAACAAACGA
>CEOK01172629.1_pt1 | contig 11321 bp, 10 predicted proteins | sample 427001 | NCBI WGS metagenome assembly CEOK01 (sample SAMEA2591108, study PRJEB7988) | marine metagenome | isolation source: saline water (ENVO:00002010), including | reverse complement strand
GTGAACCATTCTTAAGATATCTCTTCTAACTTGTTGAGTTAATTTTTCCAAATTAATAATTCTTGACATAAAATTTTCTTTGTATTGTAAATTTAATTTTTTAGATTAATTTCATTAAATCAATAAGCATCAATTTTGAAAAGATTACGAACAATTATTGTTCATTAATTTCTTTAATCATTAAGACTTTCTCTAAAAGACATGGAATTTAAGTTAATTAAAAAAGATATTAGTTCAAATGCTCGTGCAGGTGTATTTAATAGTTCATTAGGAGAAATAGAAACACCAATATTTATGCCTGTAGGGACCCAAGCATCAGTTAAGGGTATTGACCAAAAGATATTGAGGGAACAAATTAATTCTAAAATTATTTTGAATAATACTTATCATCTATATCTAAGGCCCGGTACTAAAATAATCAAAGGCGCAGGGGGAATTCATAAATTTATGAATTGGGATGGAATTATATTAACTGACTCTGGTGGATATCAAGTCTATTCCCTATCCAATACTAGAAAAATTTCAGAAGAAGGTGTTTTGTTTCAATCGCATATTGATGGAAGTAAACATTTATTGACTCCTGAGTCAGTTATTGAAATACAAAGGGAAATTGGAGCAGATATAATAATGGCTTTTGATGAATGCCCTCCTTATCCTTCTAAATTTGAATATGTAAAGAATTCTATGAAATTAACTCATAGGTGGTTAGAAAGATGTATAAAAAAACACAAAAAATCTCCATTTTTGTATGATAAAAAGCAATATTTATTTCCAATTATTCAAGGAGGAGTTTATAATGACCTTAGGAAAGAATCAGCAGAATTTGTTTCAAGTAGATTTGCGAAAGGATATGCAATTGGGGGTTTATCTGTAGGCGAACCAAATGAAGAAATGTATAAAGTTTCAGATTTGGTTTGTTCAATTTTACCTGCTGATAAACCCAGATATTTAATGGGAGTAGGAACACCCGTCAATTTATTAGAAAATATTTCGAATGGGGTTGATATGTTTGACTGCGTAATTCCCACTAGAAATGGGAGGAATGGTATGTTATTTACTTTTGATGGAATTATTAATATTAAAAATAAAAAATGGGAGAGAGACTATTCAAAAATTGATACTGAAGATCACAAAGGATTCGAAAATCAATACTCTAAAGCTTATATAAGACATCTTTTCATGGCAAATGAAACCCTTGGAGGTCAAATAGCTGCAATTCATAATTTAAATTTTTATAATAAATTATTAAAAATTGCTAGAGAGAAAATAATGGTAGGTGAATTTGCATCTTGGAAAAACAACATGGTAAAAAAATTAAACACAAGGAATTAAATGCTAAAAATTATAGATAGTTATATAATAAAAAAATATTTAATAACTTTTTTATTTGCTCTTTTTTTGTTCATTCCAGTAGGGATAATGGTTGATGTTGCTGAAAGGATAGATAAGTTTAAAGAAAACGAGATACCATTAAAAGAGATTATTGATTATTATTTTGACTTTATGTGGTATTTTGGAAATTTACTCTTCCCAATTTTATTGTTTTTGTCAATAATATGGTTTACATCGAAACTAGCGAGCAACACTGAAATTATTTCTGTTTTGAGCTCAGGAGTTTCTTTTACAAGATTTCTTAGACCATATTTAATATCTGCATCATTAATTGCAATTGTATCCTTTTTTATTGGAATGTTTGTCGTTCCAAATGCGAGTAAAGGATTTAATGAGTTTAATTATAAATATTTAAATAAAAAATCTCAGATTAGAAATACATCGAGAGTGTTTAAACAAATTTCTAAAAATGAATTTGTTTATGTAAGCAGCTACAATCCAACAAGAAAAAGAGCTATGGATTTTACTCTTGAGTACTTTGATAATGAAAAATTAAAATTTAAAATCATGGCACAATCAATCAGATGGATCGAGTCTGACTCAGTGTTTCGCCTTTTAAATTTCAATAAGAGAATTATTGATGAAGACGAGGAAATTTTAATTAAAAAAAAATCAATTGACACTATTTTTAATTTTAATATTGAAGATCTGTCACCTCTAAAATACGAAGCTGAAACCTTAACACTGTTTGATTTGAATGAATTTATTGATTCTGAAATCAAATCGGGGTCTAAATTAATTAATCAACATTTATTAGTTAGACACAAAAGGTATAGCTTACCAATGTCTGTTTTTGTTCTTACTCTAATATCTGTATCTGTATCATCTGTGAGGAGAAGAGGAGGTATGGGTATAAATTTAGCAATTGGAATTTTAATGGGTTTTTCATTCATATTTTTTGATAAAATTTTGGTTGTCTTGGTTAATAAGTCAAACTTTTCAGCTGCAGTTGCTGCTTGGTCTCCTCTCATATTTTTTGGAGGCTTGGGATACCTTCTTATGAGACATGCAAAAAGATAGTTACAAAAGCTTAATTCATTTACATTTTTTAATTTTTTTATGGGGTTTCACCTCAATTTTTGGTTCACTAATCGATCTTAATCCTCTTTTAATTGTTTGGTTTAGATTATCAATTGCAGCAATCTTAATCTTTATTTTTTTATTTATTTTTCATAAGGAAGCGCTGAAATTAGGTAATTTAAGTTTATTAAATTTTTTACTTGGAGGGTTGCTAATTTCAATTCACTGGTATTTATTTTTTTACTCAATAAAAATTTCTTCTATTTCATTAACTCTATCAATTTTGTCCACAGCATCCTTAATGGCTTCATTTTTAGAGCCCCTTTTTTATAAAAGACCTTTCAAGATTCATGAATTATTATTTGGTTCAGTTGCAATTGTAGGCCTTTTAATTATTTTTGGTATACAATCAGATAATTATTTTGCAATTTTTATTTCACTTGTTTGCACTTTATTATCAGTTTTGTTTTCTCTACTTAATGGATATTTGATTAAGAAACACTCATCTTTACAAATTTCTTTTTACGAAATAGTTTTTGGTTTATTTGTAATTTCATTAATTGTTTATTTATCAGATACTAAATTTCCATCACTAAAATCAATTAAGTTTTCAAACTGGATTTATATTTTTATTTTAGGGTCATTGTGTACTGCTTATGCTTTTGTTGCTTCTACCAAAATTTTAAAATTTATAACACCTTATACCATGATGATATCATTAAACCTTGAACCAATTTATGGAATCTTTTTTTCATTGATTATTTTTGGAGAAAAAGAATATATGAACACTCAATTCTATATTGGAGCTTTAATTATATTATTAAGCGTTATTGGAAATATTATGTTTAAGTTTAAAAAAATCTCTTAAAAATTATAATTTTATAATTATTTAGTTAGAAATGGAATATTTAGATTTTGAATTACCAATTAAAGAAATTCAAGAACAATTATCGAAGTGTGAGGTAATTGGAAGTGAAAGTGAAATTGATGTTACTGACACATGTGCTAAATTGGAATTGAAGTTAAAAAAAACAAAAGAAAAAATATATGGAAATTTAACACCGTGGCAAAGAGTTCAATTATCAAGACACCCCGCACGACCATACACCTTAGATTACATAAAGGCCATTTGTGGAAATTCATTTTTGGAACTTCATGGCGATAGAAATATCAAGGATGATAAAGCCATGATTGCTGGTTTGGGAAAGGTGAAATATCAAACTTTTATGTTTGTCGGAACTCAAAAAGGTTACAATACTGTTACAAGAAAATATAGAAATTTTGGAATGGCCAACCCAGAAGGATATAGGAAAGCCTTGAGAGTAATGAAATCAGCAGAAAAGTTTAATATTCCCATTGTCTGTTTAATTGACACACCAGGAGCTTACCCAGGACAAGAGGCTGAGGAAAGAGGTCAAGGAGAGGCAATAGCTAGAAATATTTTTAATATGCTCTCAATCAAAGTTCCAATAATAACAATAATTATTGGAGAGGGGGCTTCTGGAGGTGCTCTAGGGATAGGAATTGGGGACAGAATATTGATGTTAGAAAATACTTGGTATTCTGTTATATCCCCGGAATCATGTTCATCTATATTGTGGAGAAGTTGGGAATACAAAGAAAAAGCAGCTGAATCTTTAAAACTTACTGCTCAGGATATGAAAAGATCTAAATTAATTGATAAGATAATCAAAGAGCCTCTTGGAGGAGCACATCAAAACAGAGAAAAAATATTTGAAATTGTTGGAAATGAAATAACCAAATCATTTTTGGAACTTGAAAAGCTATCAACAACCGATTTGATAAATTCAAGGAGAAACAAATTTGAAAAAATGGGGGTTTTTAATAGTTAAGAAATATATTTATACGTATTAACAATTTTAGAGTAATTATAAACACATAATGTTCACTCTTTTGTAGTACTTTAAAATTTTAAATAAAAAATTAATCATTCTTTTTTTTACATTTATGTGTGGACAAAAGCGAAAAAATTTTATCATCTGAAACCTTCAATAAAAGAATTTTTAATTTAGATACAGGAAGAATTCCTCCACAGGCTTTAGACTTAGAAGAAGCAGTGCTTGGTGCAATGCTAATCGATAAAAAAGGAGTAGATGAAGTAATTGACATACTTCAAAAAGATGCATTTTACAAAGAATCTCACAAGAATATATTCGAAGCAATATATAGTTTATTCCAATCTTCCGAGCCTGTTGATCTTCTCACGGTCTCAACTAAACTCAGAAAAATGGGTGTTTTGGAAAAAGTTGGTGGTGACTTTTATTTAGTTCAATTGTCAAAAAAAGTTTCTACCTCTGCTAATATTGAATTTCATGCAAGAATTATACTTCAAAAATTTATTCAAAGATCATTAATTAGAATATCAAATGAAATAATAGAAAATTCTTTTAATGAATCAGTAGATGTTTTTGATTTATTAGATGAGGCTGAATCAAAATTATATGAGATTACACAAGGAAATATTAAAAGATCTTCTGAAACAGCTCAGAGTCTAGTTATTCAGGCAAAAAAGCGAATTGAAGATATTTCAAATAAAGATGGATTGAGTGGAGTAGCAACTGGGTTTGATAAACTTGATTTACTTACTTCGGGTTGGCAACCAAGTGATCTTATTGTCATAGCTGCAAGACCAGGAATGGGTAAAACTGCTCTAACATTGTCAATGGCAAGAAATATTGCTGTTTTAAAAAAAACCCCAGTGGCCTTCTTTTCATTAGAAATGTCCTCAGTGCAACTAATTACAAGATTAATTTCTGCTGAAACTGGACTAACATCTGAAAAATTAAGAACTGGAAAGCTTGAAAGTCATGAATGGGAACAACTAAATGTTAAAGTTGGTGACTTAGAAAAGGCTCCGCTTTATATAGATGATACCCCCTCCTTATCCATTTTTGATCTTAGGGCAAAAGCAAGAAGACTGTCTTCTAAACATGGAATACAATTAATTATTGTAGACTATTTGCAGCTAATGACATCTGGCACAACTAGCAAGACAGGAAATAGAGAACAGGAAATATCGTCAATTTCAAGAAATTTAAAATCTTTAGCTAAAGAACTAAATGTTCCCGTAATCGCTCTTTCTCAACTATCTAGAGCTGTAGAAACTAGGGGAGGTACTAAAAGACCAATACTCTCAGATTTAAGGGATTCAGGTGCTATTGAACAAGACGCAGATATTGTTTCATTCATTTATAGACCAGAATATTATGGTATTGATGAGTGGGATGATGACGACAGATCATCGTCTGAAGGACAAGCAGAATTTATAGTAGCAAAACACAGAAATGGTGGATTGGACACAATAAGGCTTAAATTTACTCCTCAACTAGGGAAATTTGAAAATTTAAGCGACATAGACTCATCATTTGAGTATCTTTCAAAGATAAATCAGGTTAAAAAAAGAAGAGACCCAGCAGAAGGAGGTTATGAGGACAAAGATGAAATAACACCTTTTTAAGCAATTTATTTTACTTTATTTACAATTTTGCTAAAAGTGTCAGGATGATTCATAGCGATGTCTGCTAAAACTTTTCTATCTAGGCTAACTTTTTTAGACTTTAAATTCGAAATTAAATTACCATAAGTCATTCCATGCAATCTTGCAGCAGCATTTAATCTAATTATCCATAATAGTCTAAAATTTCTTTTTTTATTTTTCCTGTCTCTGTATGAATATAAAAGTCCCTTTTCAACAGCATTTTTAGCTACTTTCCAAACATTTTTTCTTCTACCATAGAAGCCTTTAGCTTGTTTAAGGATTTTTTTTCTTCTATTTCTAGAGGCAACTGAATTTTGTGATCTTGGCATTTTGTATGATTTATATTAAAAAAATTACTTTAACCTTAACTGTTTTTCTATGTTCTTCATGTCACTTTTGTCAACAAGGCTAGAATGAGTAAGTTTTAGCTTCCTTTTTTTTGACTTCTTTGTCAAGATATGATTTTTAAATGCATGTTTTCTTTTTATTTTACCAGTGCCAGTTAATTTGAATCTTTTCTTCGCACTAGATTTGGTTTTCATTTTTGGCATAACATTAATTTAAAATAGTTTAATTTTTTTTTGGATTAATAAACATAATCATTCTCTTGCCATCCAATTTTGGCAACTGCTCTACTTTTCCAAACTCTTCTAGGTCTTGCGCTAATCGTAGTAAAAGAATTTGTCCTTGTTCTTTGAAAATAATTGACCTCCCCTTAAAGAAAACGAAAGCCTTTAGTTTTGCACCATCTTTTAAAAATTTTTCAGCATGCTTTTTTTTGAACAAATAATCATGTTCGTCTGTTTGTGGTCCAAATCTAATTTCTTTAATCACAACTTTCGTTGTTTTAGATTTCAGAGCTTTATCTCTTTTTTTTTGTTCGTATAGAAATTTTTTATATTCCAAAATCTTACATACAGGTGGAATAGCTTTTCCGGAAATTTCAACTAAATCTAAATCTAAGTTACTCGCCATTTGAAGTGCTCTTTGTTTACTGTATACACCTGTTTCAATATTATCACCAACCAATCTAACTTCTTTAGCCAGAATTTTTTCATTGATAAGATGCGGGTTTTCTTTTATTATCCTACCAGGTCTATTTGATCTTCTTCTTCGAATTGCTATGATAAATAATTTAAATTAAACTTCAAATGAATAACTATTCTTTATCTCAATTGACAACTTTTGAATAAAAGTTTCAATTGTTAAGGACCCCAAATCTCCATCACTTATGTGTCTCACAGATACTACGTCGTCTTTCATTTCTTTTTCACCAATTATCAACATATAGGGGTATTTTTTTGACTGAGCGTCTCTAATTTTTTTCCCTACAGTCTCATTTCTGTTATCAATTAGTGCGCGAATTTCGTTAATTTTCATCTCATTTAAAACTTTTTCAGCGTATTTTTCATACTTTTCGGAAAGTGTTAAAATGATTAATTGATTTGGGACTAACCATAATGGAAGCTTACCACTAGTATGTTCAAGCAAAATAGCAATAAACCTTTCTAAACTTCCAAATGGTGCTCTATGAATCATAACGGGGCGTAAAAAAGTGTTATCTTTTGTTTTATACTTTAAGTCAAATCTTTCGGGTAAATTATAATCTACCTGTATCGTTCCAAGTTGCCATTTTCTCCCTAAAGCATCTTTTACCATAAAATCTAATTTAGGTCCATAAAATGCTGCTTCTCCATATTCAATTTTGTAATCTAAATTTTTTAAATCTGCAGCCTTTAAAATAGCTTTTTCCGCTAAATTCCAATTTCTTTCGGAACCTATATACTTATCTGGTGTCTTTGGATCTCTTAAAGAAACTTGAACTATAAAATCATTAAAACTTACAGCTTTAAATACAAAAGCAACTAAATCAATTACTTTCACAAATTCTTCTTTTAATTGCTCGGGGGTACAGAAAATATGTGCATCATCTTGGGTGAATCCCCTTACTCTAGTTAATCCGTGCAGCTCCCCGCTTTGCTCATATCTATAAACAGTTCCAAATTCTGCATATCTTTTTGGAAGATCTTTATAGCTCCAACTTTGCGAATTATAAATTTCACAGTGATGTGGACAATTCATTGGCTTTAAAAGAAAGGTTTCTTTTTTTCCGGGAGTTTCAATTGGTTGAAAGCTGTCTAAACCATATTTTTCGTAGTGCCCAGAAGTTTCATATAATTCCTTTTTTCCTATGTGGGGAGATTCGACTAATTCATATCCAGCTTTATCTTGAGTTTTTTTTAAAAAATTCTCTAATCTGTTTTTTAAATCAGCCCCTTTGGGAAGCCATAGTGGTAAACCTAGACCGACCTTAGTGCTAAAGGTAAATAAATTTAATTCTTTACCAATTTTTCTATGATCTCTCTTATTAGCTTCCTCAATTAAAGAAATATATTCTTTTAAAAGTTTTTGCTTTGGAAATGAGATGCCGTAAATTCTAGTTAATTGCTTATTATTTTCGTCTCCCTTCCAGTATGCACCAGCTACATTTGTTAATTTTACAGCTTTTATTAATCCACTATGAGGAATATGGCCACCTTTACAAAGGTCACTAAAGTCTGAGTGATCACAAAATGTAATTTTTCCATCATTTAGGTTTTCAATTAATTCCAATTTGTATGGATTTTTCTCTTTTTTGTAATATCTTTTTGCGTCTAATTTTGATATAAATTTCATTTTAAAATCACTTTTTTGTGAAGCAAAAAACATGAATTTTTTTTCTATTCTTGGAAAATCATTTTCAGATATATTTTTGTCGCCTAAATCAAAATCATAATAAAAACCATTTTCTATTGAAGGCCCAATAGTAAGTTTAGCCTTTGGATAAAGACTCAATATAGTTTGAGCTAGAACATGAGCTGAAGAATGCCAAAATGCTGATTTTCCTTCCTCATCATTCCATGAATAAAAATATAATCTACCACTTTCAGAAATTTTAGTTGATAATTCAATTATTGAGCCATTAAAGTTTGCAGACAAGACGTTTCTAGCTAAACCTTCACTGATATCTTTTGCGATATTAAATGCAGAGATTCCTTTTTCGTACTGTTTAGTAGAACCATCTTTTAGAATTATTTCAATCATATTTCAAAAAATTTTAACTTAAAATTTTTGTTTGTAAATATATATTAATCTTTCTTTATTTTTCCAAATAGTGATTTTACTAATTCGTTTATACCCAAAAAGCCAATTATGATAGTGGTTGATGAAAGAAAAATTCCAAACAATAAAACTGGTAAAAAAAGAACGTTTTCTTGATTATTAAAAGCTTGCATAATTATGACCGGAGACACAAAACATAAAATCATAAAGTAAAAAATTTTCCTTAATGACTTCTTGAAAAGATTAGTATTCATTTTAATCTTTGATTTTCTACAACACTTCGTACACTTCCATGCTTTTGAAATAATTCCAAAGCCTGATTTTCTGATATACTCAGTGTTTCACTAATTATCCTTATTGCTCTTTCTTTAAGTTTATTATTATTTGTTTGCATATCAATCATTTTATTTCCTTTAATATGACCTAGTTTGACCATTGCTGAGGTTGTTATCATATTCAAAATCATTTTTTGAGCGGTACCAGCTTTCATTCTTGTACTACCAGTAATAAATTCTGGGCCAACTACAACCTCAATTGGAAACTTTGAAAATTTTGATAAGGGTGTATTGTGATTGCAAGAAATGGACCCAGTTATAATATCTTTATGATAGCATGATTTTATCCCTTCAACCACATACGGGGTAGTGCCAGACGCAGCAATTCCAATTACGAAATCTTTTTTATTTATTTTTCTACTGCAAAGGTCTTCCCAAGCCTGAGTCGTCGAATCTTCAGCATGTTCGACACTTTGGAATAGAGCATTAGTCCCCCCAGCTATTACTCCAGTAACTTTCCAATTAGGTGTACCGAACGTAGGTGGGCATTCAGTTGCATCTAAAACACCCAACCTACCGCTAGTTCCTGCACCAAGATAAAATAATCTACCACCAGATGAAAGTTTTTCAACTAATGCATCTACAAGTTTAGATATTAAAGGAAGAACTTTTTGAATTGCAGAACAAATTTTTTTGTCTTCACTATGAATTGAATTAATCAATTCGGTTGTAGAAAGATTTTCTAAATTATTATATAATGAATCTTGTTCTGTAACTTTTATTATCGACATATTTGTTAATTGATTAAGGTTTATTTTTTGTTTAAAAAATCTAACTTCTGATCCAAATCGTCTTTAACTAGGTTTAAAAAATCTTGAGTATTTAAATAATGATTTGAATTTAAATTTTCCCTATGGACTAATAAGGCTAAATCCTTTGTCATAAAACCTTTTTCAACAACTCTTACACAAACTTCTTCTAACAAAAGAGAAAACTTTTTAAGTTTTGAATTCTTATCTAATTTTGCCCTATGTGCAAGTCCACGGGACCATGCAAAAATTGAAGCTATAGGATTAGTTGAAGTTGGATTTCCTTTTTGATGTTCTCTGTAGTGTCTAGTAACTGTTCCATGAGCGGCCTCTGCTTCAAGTGTATTTCCATCAGGAGTTACTAGTGTTGACGTCATCAATCCTAAAGATCCAAATCCTTGCGCAACAGTATCTGACTGAACATCACCATCGTAGTTTTTGCAGGCCCAAACAAAACCACCTTCCCATTTCATTGCTGCTGCTACCATGTCGTCAATGAGTCTGTGTTCATAAAAAATCCCAACTTTTCTAAACTTTTCTTTAAATTCATTTTCGTAGACATCATGAAAAATATCCTTAAATCTACCATCATATGCTTTTAAAATTGTGTTTTTTGTTGACAAGTACAATGGCCATTTTTTTGAAATGGCTTGATTCATACAAGATCTTGCAAAACCATAAATTGATGAATCAATATTGTACATAGCCATAGCAACTCCATCTTCCTTAAAGTTATATACTTCCCATGTTAATGGTTCTTCTCCATTCTCAGGTGTGAAAGTCATAGTCAAAGCTCCCTTACCATGGGTAACAATATCAGTAGCTTTGTATTGATCTCCAAATGCGTGTCTTCCTATGCAGATTGGTTTATTCCACCCTTGAACATATTTTGGTATATTTTTCATTATAATAGGTTCCCTAAAGACAGTTCCACCTACAATGTTTCTAATTGTTCCATTTGGAGAACGCCACATTTTTTTCAATGTGTATTCTTGAACTCTTTGTTCATCAGGTGTAATTGTAGCACACTTTATACCTACATTAAATTTCTTGATTGCTTCCGCAGCATTAACCGTTACTAAATCATTAGTAAAATCTCTATTTTTTATTCCTAAATCAAAATATTTTATTTCAATATCTAAGTAAGGAAGAATTAATTTTTCTTTTATGAATTTCCAGATGACTCTTGTCATTTCATCTCCATCCATTTCTACTACAGGATTT
>CEOK01196669.1_pt1 | contig 11331 bp, 9 predicted proteins | sample 427001 | NCBI WGS metagenome assembly CEOK01 (sample SAMEA2591108, study PRJEB7988) | marine metagenome | isolation source: saline water (ENVO:00002010), including | reverse complement strand
CCAGTGACACGCGGGTGGGTGGAGTCATACCCTCTATGGGTTGCTAGATCGAAGGCTACTGAAAGGCCCTTTTGGCCTGCGGCTAGATTCTGTCTGTAAAATGCGTTCGAGGCTTCTGCGGTCGAAAATCCAGCGTACTGTCGTAGCGTCCATGGTTTTGTGAGATACATTGATTCATAAGGCCCTCGAGTATAGGGAGGTGATCCTGCCACCTGATCAAGAGATGATTCGAAGGATTCATCCAAAGACCACACGTGCTCTACCTCTCTATGTCGTAATGTACATTTGCCAAAACATGCGTGAAGAATTTGCGATGTCAAATCATCCAGAAGCGGAGACCCAAGACCATGAAATGAGACGCTGTCCAATCCAGCTTCAGCTTTGGCAAGATGGACTAGATTCGCGGCCCAACGTCGTTCTTGAGTATGCACTTGTGCGTTGGATGTGTCAAGATGCAATGGCAAAACCGTACAGCTAGAAGCACCTCCAACGATTGCAGCGAGGACCTGGGGTGTCTGCTGGACAAGATTGAGTCGAGGCTCGTCTGTATTGTGTCCAACTCCTGACGTAATGACATCCACATGGCAGTGGGTCTTCGCTGGATCGAGACCGATTCGCTGAATCCACTCTGCCCATAATAGCCAAGTAGCTCTAACTTTTGCAGTGCTGAGAAAATATCGGGTGTCGGTTGCAAGTCGAAGCCGCGTCCCATGTAAGTTGTGATGCTTTTCTTCATCTGATAGTGATGCATTCGTGTCCGACCACTCTTCCAACGCTTGGAGGATTCCTTTTAACTCGTCAACTTCGTTCCCCCCTTGTTGATGAATTGACCACCCATTGGGTGAAAAAGGTGGGCTCAGCTCAGCGTTTAATTCAGACGCTATAGTGTTTAAATGGTGGGGCGATACTCCTGCGGAGCGAAGATCGTCCTCATACCAAAGCGTAGGTGTTTGACTTGCTGCTGCTTCGAGATGACTCCGTTCAACTGTTTTAAGATGACTTAATAGAGTCTCAGCGTCCATTGTACTAAGATCTTGTCCGACGCATGTTGGCATCCATCGCACCCCATCTTCGTTATCGCCGCGCGTCGAACCCAAAGCTCCTACACCCAATACTTGCATGGGCCCCAAAGCTTGGGCCATCACCAAATCATACCATTGTCTAGAAACCCATGCTGTAGTTTTCTGTTCTTGGCGTGTGTAACATGGCTTGAGAGTCAATCCAGAGTCGTACACCTTGGAGTTAAGGGGTGCATCAGGTGACAACCCCAAAACTTTACGAATGGTGTGGTGCCAATTTTGATGCGAAGGGGTATCGAGCATGGTCTAAAACAACTATATTAGAAGTGTGAGTGCGAGCGCTACAAAGATACGATGTGACACGATGTACATCGTTGAGTCTAAGCGAACCTATCACTCAACTAAATCAAGAATAATACATTATTAAAGCTATGTCCACGACCGATACAATTCTATCAGGCGCAATGCAACCATTAACTCAACTTACAGAAGATGAGCAAATGCTGCGTGATGCTGCAGCAGAGTTCGCACAACAAGAAATCACCCCATGCATTCTCCAAATGGACGAGAAAGCGGCCTTAGATTCAGATCTTGTAAAATCATTTTTTGAGATGGGTTTGATGGGTATCGAGATCCCTGAGGAATTTGGAGGTGCAGGAGGGTCATTTTTCATGAGTATTGTTGCGATTGAGCAAATATCCAAAGTGGATGCGTCGGTCGGGGTCTTCATGGATGTCCAGAACACACTAGTCAACAACGCCTTCTTAAGGTTCGGGTCTGACGACCTCCAACAACGATACCTGCCTCGCTTGGCCTCAGAATCTGTTGGAGCCTACTGCCTATCAGAGTCAGGATCTGGTAGTGACGCATTTGCCTTAAAAAGTTCGGCCATTAAAGAGGGTAATGGGTATCGACTCAATGGCGCGAAACTTTGGATTACCAACGCCAATGAAGCGGATATATTTATCGTATTTGCGAATGCAAAACCTGAGGACGGATACAAGGGTATCACGGCTTTCGTTGTAGAGCGCGGTATGGAAGGGTTTAGCATTTCCAAAAAGGAGGATAAACTTGGGATACGAGCTAGCTCTACTTGCGAAGTTCGACTAGAGAACGTGTTAGTTCCTGAAGAAAATATCCTAGGCGAGTTTGGCAAAGGATATAAAGTAGCGATTGAAACCCTTAATGAGGGTCGAATAGGCATTGGAGCTCAAATGGTAGGCCTTGCACAAGGTGCATATGAAGCAGCTCTAGATTATGTGCAAGAGCGCAAGCAGTTTGGGAAAAAGGTCTCCGAATTTCAGTCTGTTCAGTTTCAGCTTGCCCAGATGGCAACCGAGATTGAAATGGCACGACTGCTTGTCTATAACGCAGCACGCATCAAAGAAGCAGGCCAACCTTTTTTAAAAGAGGCTGCGATGTCCAAGTATTATGGCTCCGAAGTGGCTGAAAGAGTGGCATCGATGGCTGTAGATCTCTTTGGTGGCAATGGGTTTGTGAAAGAGTATCCTGTCGAGAAATATTATCGTGATGCCAAGATTGGTAAGATTTATGAAGGGACGAGCAACATGCAGCTCCAAACCATTGCGAAGCTGATTATGCATTGATAACCCAGACAGGAGTAATCTATTCCTTTGATGAAATGGAATTGAGTCAATGTTGAGCTGCTGGAACACCCAAGAACATGAATCCTAAGTACTTGGAATGTTTAGGCGTAAAGGCATGTTTTTATGCGTATTGAAAGTGGTCTAAGAGACAAGCTTTCTTATATTAAACCGATTTTTTGAAACGCATTCCTCATGTCTGGCACACTCAAAGAGTTTTTAGAATCTACGATTAATGATGAAGCTTCTTTAAAAAAGGCTTCGCAACTCGTTGATGACCTTCAAAGTCAGCTCGAGACAACGACTCATCGCCTCGAGCTTTTAGAAAAGGCGATCTCCACAGATTATGATTCGATTGTCATTACGGAGGTTGACTTGGAAGAGCCTGGCCCTCGCATTGTTTATGTGAATGACGGTTTTACCCGTATGACGGGCTACTCTCGTGAAGAGGCGATTGGTCAAACTCCAAGGATGCTTCAGGGTGAGAAAACCGACCGAGAGGTTTTGCGAGTGCTCAGAGAAAAATTACACCATGGTCAATCCTTTTTTGGTCACACGGTGAATTATCGCAAAGATGGTTCTGAATTCATTAATCAGTGGGATATTCACCCAATTTTTAATGATGCAGGAGAATTGGCCTACTGGGTATCCTATCAGCATGATATTTCTCAGCGCAAGCAAAGTGAGCTTACACTCATGGATGCTGATCTTGAGTTTGATGATCTGTTTGAGGAGTCCAAAAGGGTGTCTGTTGATGTGGATATCCAAGGGAATGTGTTGTCAGCCAACAAAATGTTTCGTGACATGACCGGGCTGGATGCAGATCAGCTCAAAGAAATTAAAGTTTGGGATATTTTTGAAGCGGGTCACTCTAGTGCTTTAAAGAAGGAGTTTTCGGGAGGAAGTGGTGTAGCGGTCTCTGGGGAGTTTAAACTGGGTAATGTGGTAAAAAGGGATGTTGATGTGGTCGTCTCCAGTCGTAAAGTGGGAGGGACAGATCAAGAGGTAATTCGGTTGCTTTTACAAAACAAATCGGCTCAGTCCAAAATCATGGAAGCGCTTGGGGAGCGAAGTGCATGGATGGGTTCTTTGTTTGGTGCTCCTGAACATGTAGAGTATCGTTATCCACTAGAAGCATTAAATGGAGATGATGAGATCAAGGATGCACCGACGTTTTCGGGAGATGCTCTTGAAAAAGTGTTTGGGGAGGAGGCAAGCGCCCTCCGTACGGTAGGTCTATATCCTCATGTTCATAAGGATGACCGTCAAGGGTATTTATCCTTTATAGGTGAAGTGCAAAAAGGGACGTCTAAAACCCATACATACAAAATTGTACTTAGTGATGAGTCGGTGGATGTGATTGATTATGCGGTGCCGGTTGCAGACGACTCTGGTGTAGTATTGAGTGTTAAAGGAAGACTGTCCAAAAAAATCTCTGGTACGAATTGAGATTTCACCCCCACGAGGCTATCTATGGCTTCATTTCTTGAGAAGGAATCAGATTTAGAATCACGCTTTAGCCGTTTGCCAGACTGGGAGCTCAAGTATAAGTATATCATGTCTATGGGGGAGAAAGTGGGGTTACTGCCACCCGAGGAAAAAGTACCCGATAAGCTTGTTCAAGGTTGCCAATCTCAAGTGTGGCTCGTTGCTGAGCCTCAACATGATAAGCAAGGAAACGTGGCATCTATTCATTATCGTACAGATAGTGATAGTGCCATTACCAAAGGGTTGGCTGCCTTGGTGGCTGGGTATTATTCGGGGGAATCCCCTGAGGATATCGTGAAGCAAGAACCTACGTTTTTGAGCAAGCTTGGACTTGATACACACCTGAGTCCGACTCGCTCCAACGGACTGCTGGCGATGGTGCGGCAAATTAAGCAGTTGGCTGTGGTGGCGATGTCCTAAGCTTATGCCATCGTATCTACAACACATTGTTACAGCCAATCCCTCAACCCGATACCCACAATCATTGATTCGGGACAGGATGAAGGAGCATCTTGCCGATGATCGTCGCACCTCGGCAATCATTCATACGGTCTACAAGGAGTCGGGAATCGAGTTCCGCCATTCTGTGGTGCAGGATTATGGTGATTCACCAGTGGAGTATGTTTTGTTCCATCCTAGGGATGGTGTGTTGAATCCATCAACAGGGACTCGTAATGAGATATATCAGCGAGAGGCGGGGGTGATGTTTGTAGACCTTGCGAAGGGTGTATTGGATCAAAGTGGACTCGATCCGTCGGAGATTACGCATGTGATTACGGTGTCATGCACGGGTTTTTTTGCGCCGGGGCCTGATTTTGAGATTGTCCAGGCTCTTGGACTTTCTGAAAGTACGCAGCGGTTTCATTTAGGATTTATGGGGTGCTATGCAGCGTTTCCAGCACTCCGAATGGCCCATAGTTTTTGCGAAGGAGATCCACATGCACGCGTTCTCATTGTGTCGGTGGAGCTATGTACGTTGCACTTTCAGTCGACTAAGGAGCTAGATCACATGATTGGGGCTGCGATTTTTGGTGATGGTGGAGCCGGATTATTAGTGAGTGGATCCCCAACGGCGAATGCGCCTTCCCTAGAGTCTGAGTCATTTGCCAATACCATTACAGAGACAGGGAAAAAGGATATGGCGTGGACCATTGGAGACCATGGATTTGACATGATTTTGTCTTCGTATGTTCCTGACATTATCGAGGCAAATTTGGAGGAGGCCCTAGCGCCGCTGTTTGTGCAAGCAGGGCTTTCCCCTACGGACATCACGACATGGGGGCTGCATCCTGGTGGACGATCCATCGTAGACAAGGTGGAAGCCTCGTTGGGATTAGGTGCTGAACAATTGGAAGCATCGCGTTATGTGCTGGCCAATTATGGGAATATGAGTAGTGCGACGGTCTTATTTGTCTTGCAGCGGATTTTGGCGTCGAAGGATACGAGAGAAGGTGATTCGGTGTTGGGGCTTGCCTTTGGGCCGGGACTTTCGATAGAGAGTGGGTTGTTCCGGAAACGATCGCTGGCGTGATGGAGGCTTGATGAAGCCTTTGAATCCATTGATCTTACGAGAGCGTAATATTGGCCTTCAGGAACGCATGGATGATCCTGAATGCGATCTGCAGACATTATTTCGAACCTATGACGCGTTTGATTTTGTGAACCGTCGGCTGACTGGGTGGGGAGGTTTGTACGAAACGTATATCCGCCCGCATCTTAGGGCGCAGGGCGGAGTGGGCACGCTTCTCGACGTGGGATGTGGTGGGGGCGATGTAACGCGAGCGATTTGTCAGTGGGCAGCTGCTGACGGAATGAAGGTGTCAGCAACAGCACTAGATCTTGATGGGCGGGCTTTGGCCTATACAAAGGAGCGTGGATTTGTGGGGCAGGCTGAAGCAAAAGAGGGTGATCAAATCGTTTATCGAACGGGACATACAAGAGACTTAAAAGAGGAATCGGTGCGGTTTGACCTCATTATTACAAATCATGTCTTGCACCATTTAACACAGCAAGAGTTGACAGAAATGTGTCAAGACGCCGAATCGTTGTGTCATGAAGGGGGCTTAGTGTTGTTTAATGATATTCACCGAAGTGATCTTGGGTATGGGCTCTTTGGACTCGCAACCTGGGGGTGGTTTGCGGGGACATATATTCGGGAGGATGGCCTTCGCTCGATTCGTCGAAGTTATACAGTGGGTGAACTTCGTCGAGCGGTGCCAAGCCACTGGACAGTGATGGAAAGATTTCCGTTCCGTGTGGTTGCAATGTGCCGGGGTGAATCGGGCAAGACATCAAAAGAGTTGAATCATCAAACGCTTTCACCGCATGGCTAAAACAAATCATATCCCTGTTTTGATTGTTGGAGGAGGTCCCACAGGGCTTTTTCTAGCCCTTTCTCTTAGCAACCTCGGTATTGACTGTAGGGTCATCGAAAAAAATGAGGCACCCACCCAGCACTCTAGATCGATTGGCATTCACCCGCCTTCTCTTGAGTTGTTTGATCGACTGGGGCTTGTGAAGCCTTTTTTGCAAGAAGGCATATTGATTCGTAAAGGGCATGCTTATCTGAATCAATCTTGGATTGGAATGGTCGGTTTTGATTCACTACCAGCTCCTCACCAGTATGTATTGAGTCTTCCTCAATCTCAGACGGAGACTATTTTGGAAGCGGCTTGCCAAGAGGTGGATTCCTCCATGGTTCGTCGAGGGGTTACTTTAACGTCCTATGAAACAACGCAGGATGGTGTTCGGGTACATATGCAGGCTGCCCATGGTGCTAAAAGCACAGATGGTGATGTTGAAGAAGCCACCTGTGACATACTCGTTGGATGTGATGGCAAGCGTAGTGTGGTTCGAGAGCTGGCAGGGATAGCATTTAATGGCTCACATTATCCAGACACGTACATGATGGGTGATTTTGAGGATACGACTCCGTTTGGCGAGGACGCCATGATCACGCTTCATCAGGATGGATTAGTGGAGTGTTTTCCTCTTGCCAAAGGACGCAGGCGATGGGTTGTCAAGACAGCGCAGTATGTTGATGCGCCAACGGAGCAAGAGCTCAAAGAGATAGTGGCTCATCGAACGGGATTTGATCTACGTCAGGCGCAGTGCACGATGACGAGTTCGTTTGGCGTCCAACATTATATCGCCGAGACCTTTGCCAAAGGGCGTGTTGTGCTAGCGGGGGATGCTGCTCATGTGGTGAGTCCTATTGGAGGGCAAGGGATGAATTTGGGATGGCTGGATGGGGAAGCGCTTGCGAAGGCTCTGCATGCCTTTTTGTCGACGCAGAACGAACGACACCTTCAAGACTACAGCAAGCGGCAACGCTCCATTGCCCGGCAAGCAGGAAAGCGTGCGGAGTGGAATATGCGACTGGGTCGTTCTTTCAAGAATCGTTGGGTCAAGCGATGGATGCTCTATCTTTTTGTACGCACGCCGATCCAACGTGTATTGGCTCAATTATTTACGATGCAGAAGTTGGGAGCCTGGAGGGTGTAGAAACAAGAACGGCTCCAACACTCGTGTCCGACTGGTTTCATGCCGGTTTGGCCAATATCTTGGGCAAGAGTGTACGCCCGGGAGGATTCGAACCCCCAACCTTCTGATCCGTAGTCAGACGCTCTATCCAGTTGAGCTACGGGCGCATTTCAGGAAAGACTTTAAAAATACCGTCTTTCAATTCAACAAACAAGACTGTCAAACAAGGCTTTGAGTAACAACATCTTTTAAAGCCTCGCCCCTACCCAAAATCCTAGCGTTTTTGAACGCTTAACCCGACAAGGATTGGGAAATGATCACTCACATAACGACCATCTCGCACCTCATTTATCGCGGCGTAGGAATTAACAGCAAATTCATCACTCATAAACACATAATCAATACGCCCTTCTGGCTCTTGGTACCCTCCATCGATTACCTCAAATCCATTGAATGTTGCCACGGGGCCTTGGGGAGATGATATTGTAGCGTGATACGCATCGGTTAAAAACGAAGAGAACACGTCTATAGCCTCCGATGAAGGGTTCGCGTTAAAATCACCCATGACAATAACAGGAACCGACTCCATGGCCCCAAACTGCCGTAGCTCTTCGGTTTTGTCTTGGATCAATAACACAGCCTGAGTGCGTGATGTTTCACCACGATGGTCAAAATGACCATTCACAACGAGTATGGGGCGATTTCCGTAAGACGATGACCCTGGTCTATCCAAGCGCCGCATCACTAGAGCGTAGGTTGCAATCCGTTCCATCGATGCGTCCCATCCCACCGATGGGCGGTCTGGGGTTTCAGAAAGCCAAAAGGTCGCCTCTTCGATTACCTTTAGATGGGTAGTATCCACGAAAATGGCGGTGTACTCTCCTTGTGTCTCTCCGTCATCCCGACCCACACCAACATAGGTAAAGTCTAGAAGAAGAGAATCCAATCCCACCACCTGATGATGCAATCCTTCTTGAATCCCAATAATACTCGCTCCAGAGTTACGCACCACATCTGCGGCAAAGGTTTTGCGATTCGACCACTGATTTTTGCCATCGCCAGGGTTGTCATAACGAAGGTTAAATGTCATCACCTTGAACTCATCCGAGGGGGATATCTGCATGGAGCCATCACCTGTTGCCGATGAATCTCTCTCAGGTGTGCACTGTGCAAAAAACATGACAGCGAAGATCATCACACCTGCAGCCCGTGCGCTGACTGCAATCCGCAAAAAACCAGACGCGCATGAAAACGGATCAAGATGCATAGCACGTGCTTTCATCATCAAAACGCCAAATTTCCCTAGGGTTAGTAACGATACCACTCAGGCTTGAACGGCCCTTGTACAGGCACACCAATGTAGCCAGCTTGTTCGTCGTTAAGCTCCTCGAGCTCCACGCCAATCTTGGACAAATGGAGTCGAGCCACCTTCTCATCTAACTCTTTTGGCAAGACGTGCAAACCTACTTCAAACTCATCAGGGCGTTGCCATAGCGCCATCTGAGCAAGCGTTTGATTGGTGAATGAGTTACTCATTACAAATGAAGGGTGACCCGTCGCATTTCCTAGATTCATCAAACGACCTTGTGACAGAAGAATCACTTCACGCCCATCTTTGAAGCGGTACATATCCACCTGCGGCTTAATATTAATCTCTTCGGTGTTCTCCTTGAGCCATTTCACATCAATCTCATTATCGAAGTGACCAATATTTCCTACGATGGCCTTGTCTTTCATAGCCTCGAAATGCTTCGCAGTCAAAATGTCCTTGTTCCCCGTTGCTGTCACGATAATGTCAGCTTCTTTGACCGCATCCGCCATTTTTTTCACTTCAAAGCCATCCATTGCAGCCTGAAGGGCACAGATTGGGTCGATTTCAGTGACAATCACGCGAGCTCCTGCTCCAGCCAACGATGCCACAGATCCCTTCCCAACATCACCGTAACCCGCTACCACAGCAACCTTGCCAGCTATCATGACATCGGTTGCGCGACGGATAGCATCGACACATGATTCGCGGCACCCATATTTGTTGTCAAATTTCGATTTGGTGACTGAGTCATTCACATTTATGGCAGGAATCGGCAGGGTCCCTTTTTCCATACGCTCATAAAGGCGATGCACACCTGTGGTGGTTTCCTCAGATATCCCTTTGATGTGTTCTACAAACTCTGGGCGTTGATCCAAGACCATGTTTGTGAGATCACCACCATCATCAAGAATCATGTTCAAGGGTAACTCCTCAGCCCCAAAGGTCAGAGTCTGTTCAATACACCACCCATATTCCTCTTCCGTCATCCCTTTCCAGGCATACACGGGAATTCCTGCAGCTGCAATGGCCGCCGCGGCATGATCTTGGGTAGAGTAAATATTGCAGGAAGACCACGTGACATCCGCGCCTAGTTCAACCAGTGTTTCGATCAGTACAGCGGTTTGAATGGTCATGTGCAAGCAGCCTGCAATACGTGCACCTGCAAGTGGTTTAGAGGATCCAAATTCCTCACGAAGCGCCATGAGACCTGGCATTTCCGCCTCTGCAATGGCAATTTCTTTGCGTCCAAATTCCGCAAGAGAGATGTCTTTAACTTTGTATGGAATAGCTTTTGGGGATAAACTCATGAACCGTCGGTTAGTTTGTTAGTTGTCTTAAAAAGAGGAAGTAAAAAAGGAATAGGAAGGTCTCATTAATTCGAAGGAGGAGTTAATCAATTCATCGTCTCTTCGTAAAAGGTTTTCACTTTGTTGTAATCCATTTGGCGGCCAGAGGAGCCCATTTCTGCTTTTAGAACCTGCCCATCAGGACCGACCATCACTTTGAACGGAATACCAGGTACTTGGAATCGGTCGTAGGCTTTTTTCGCATCAATAAGGTATGCAAAGGTATAAGGGTTGTTTTCTTTGAACTCTTTCACAGTCTCTAGGTCATCCACTTTGCCTAGATTGACTGCGAGCATGGTGAAATTGTCACCATATTCATCCTCTAGCTCTTGCATCGCAGGGAAGACCTCCATGCATGGACTGCACCACGTTTCCCAGAAGTCGACCACAACAAATTGCCCTTCAAAATCTGATAAACGAACCGGCTCGCCATCCAATGTCTGAAAGGTAGCCCCGCCAAGGACGGCTTGAGGGTCGTTCATGCCAGGAAACGATGCTTCTTTGTTTTGACAAGACGTTAGTGATCCAATCAGAATTAGAGACAACAGGAAACCTGCTGAGCTGCGAAAGGGGACAAAAAATGTGTTACTCAAAACGTTGAGTCTAGAAGCTGTCGTAGGTTTTATCATATCCTTTAAAGATAACAAGAATCATTCGATCCAGCCTCTTGGCATGACGTAATAGTCTAGGTATCTTCAATTATGTCAAAAGTGGTTGATTTTACTGTCGTTGGCGCTGGAATCGTGGGGTTATCTACTGCGTACAAGCTTCACCAAGCGTTCCCAGACGCTGCTATTCGCGTAATGGATAAAGAAAATCGCGTTGCTACACATCAAACGGGGAACAATTCTGGTGTGATTCATTCGGGCGTTTACTACAAACCTGGGAGCTTCAAAGCCAAAAATTGTGTAGATGGGCGACATCAATTGGTTGATTTTTGCCAGACCTATGACGTCAAGCATGATATTTGTGGCAAAATCATCGTCGAATCTGCCAAAGACAGAGCAGACCGGTTGCCCGCAATTTTTGACCGTGGTGTCCAAAATGGGATTGAGGGGATTACGGTGATTGATCGCAAG
>CEOK01180815.1_pt1 | contig 11332 bp, 11 predicted proteins | sample 427001 | NCBI WGS metagenome assembly CEOK01 (sample SAMEA2591108, study PRJEB7988) | marine metagenome | isolation source: saline water (ENVO:00002010), including | reverse complement strand
AAATAATCTCCTATTACTATAAATAGAATGGAACTATTATATTTTATTCAAGTAATACAAATTTTAGTCCTTATGTTGCGTCCATTTGAAACATATTCTAAAAAAGAAATGACTGGAGGGGAATTGGTTTCTGCAGAAATGGCTGTTAGAGGAAAAATGCTAAAAGGTAAAGTAAAAAAATTTGGAAAAAGTGTTACAAGTAAAGATGAACGGGATAATTTAAAAAATAAATTAGAAGGACTTTCTGGAACAAAAACATCTGGAGAACGATTAAAGAGTGCAAGTGCCGCAGTTGCTATGTATAAAATTATAACATTTATAGTGTATTTTTTTTCAGCATTATTACTTCCACTTATGCCATTTTATGCTGCAACAAAGGCTTTTTTTAACAAAGGTATACCATTGTTTAAAGAAGTTGTTGTTCCAGAAAGTGTTGATTATGAAAAAAAACTAATTGATAAAGAATTAGAAAAAAATAAAAAAGGAGAGAGAAAATAAAAAAGAGAGAGAGAAAATAGAGTAAATTAAATATTTTTTTCTATTAATATTGTAAGATCTCATTAGAGCAATTACAAATGGCTAGTTTACAAGATTGTTATCCGGATTGGGAAACATTTGAATTATCATCGCGCGCAAAAAAGAAGGAAGATACCTTTTCGAACTATGAAGGGTTTTACCCTATAGAAGGATTTTCTAATAAAGCTCAAGAAATAGAATCGGCACAAAAGAATCAACCGTCAAATTCTTTAAATATTACTTATGGGGCTCCTTCTGAATATATGCCGGCACAATATAACGATAATACGTATACACAAAATCCCGTTCCAAAAAAGAAAAAGAAAGCAAAAAAGAATAATGCTAGAAATAACAATGCTATTGTAAATCAAATCGTTCAAGAAGAACAAATTGTATCGGTAAATCAATCTGATCAGGGTGAATTAAAAAGAGAAATGGAATCAATTCGTGCTTTATTAAGCGATATTGTTGATAGATTAGACAGAAAAGAAGAAGAACATTCTCCACTAACAAATGAAACTACTACACATGATATGATTTTATTTGTAATTTTCGGATTATTTGTGATATTTGCTCTTGAAGGTACAGCTAAAATCATTGCAAATCTAGCTAAACGTGGTAAATTTTAAATAATAGTATTATTGACGAATAATATTTAATATTTTTCTATCAATTTCACTGATTCCATCCGAATTAGTTGATGTATTTGAATTATATGAACGGTTATTATTATGTGTAGTTGGTTGCGTCTGTGTTTGTTCAAAAGATGGTAAGGGTATTGTCCCTTTTTTTTCAATTGTAACCGGCGCAGATAAGGCAGGAAGTGTTTGTGTACCACTAGGTTTTAATATAATTTCTGAATGGTCATTTGTTTTTCCAATCCAACTTATCCATAATAGATTTGGATGCGTGTATCTTACATCAAACCCATTCGATACTAGTGACTTAACTACATACATAACACAACTTTTTGTATCATATAAAGGAACACCATATACGTAAGGAGGAATATTATAAAAACAAAATCCCATATTGTCAGGATTTCTTCCAACTTGTTTTATGCGATTATGACATAATCCTAGTATTTTTTCATAAATTGCGTAACGTCGTTCCAATTTTTCTTGTTGTTGTCTGTGTAATTCATCAATATTTACAAAGGGTGTATTTAATCCATCAGACATACTGTCGTTATATAAATTAGACATACGGAAAAAAAATAGAATAAAAATCCACAGAACAATCAAAGAATGAAAGAAAACGAGATAGAAAATTTGGTATTTGCTGGTGGTGGATTAAAAGGTTTTATTCATATAGGTGTTTTACAAATATTGGAAGAAAATGGTATTTTGTCCAACTGTAAGAATTTTTGTGGAGCAAGTATAGGATCATTTTTTGCATTATTACTATGTATAGGAATTAGTGTAATTGATATAGAACGTTTATTTTTGTGTATAAATCCTAAAAATATTGTATCATATCATCCTGAAAATCTTGTAAAATTACTGGATAGATTAGGGTGTGAAAGTACAGATTCGTTAGAGAATATTTTACACATTATTTTAGAAAAAAAAACAAATAATCCTAGAATTACAATGAAAGAATTGTATGAATTAACAAATAAAGAATTGTGTTTTTCTGTTACAAATATTTCAAAACAGTGCGGAGAATATTTTAATTATAAAACAACCCCTGATTTAGAAGTTGCTGAAGCGTGCCTTATATCAATGTGTATTCCTTTTCTATTTGAACCACGTTTTTATAAAGATTCATATTACTTAGATGGTGGAATAGCTAATAATTTTCCGATTGATTATTTTCAAAATAGTCAAGAGAATACAATAGGCGTTTCTATTCAAGATTCAAAAGTAACAGAACCGTTACCATTACCAAGTGATGTTATATCATTATTTTTAAATATGTATAAGACGACATTAACCCAACGTACTATTAACAAACATGAATTGTATCAAAATGTAATTTGTGTTATGAATGATTATTCGCCTTATGAATTTGATATACCAATGAGTATTAAGATGGGTTTTATTAAGAGTGGTAGAGATAGTGCTATAAAATTTCTTAAAACACAAGTTGAAAGAGAAATAGATATATGGGCTACAAATTATATTTCAAAAATTATTGCAGATGTATTAGAATTATAATTTCTTTTATTATTCTATCTATTAAACAAAATCAATAAGAAATGAACGCAATTACAGTAGCTGATTTACAAAAAAAAAAGAGAGAAATTTATAAAAATAATATTGTTGTTCCAATACCCCCTCCACCTCCATTAAATTTGTCATTATCTCATCAAGATAACTTTAATGACGAAGAATCACATATTTGTGAAAAACCGCTTCGTCCTGTTTCTGATATGAATACATTTAAAAGAAAACTAGATAATTCATTACGTCAAACAATATTACCACAACGATATGAAAATCAAGCTATAGGACGTATGCAAACCGCTGCAGAAAAACCGCGTAGATATGAATCTCCATTTACAAACTCAACACAAACAACAGCACCGAAATCTGTCTCTAGAAAAGATACTCTATTTGAAAAACCGGTTACACAAGCAGCCGAAAATTTAGATTTTGTATTTTCACCAACACGTCCTACAGTTCGTAGACGATCACAGAGTAATATGTCTGCTCAAACAGATAAACTATCAATTAATATGGATGATATGTATTCCATATTTGAAATTAGTAAAAAAAAACAGAATACTTGTAAAAAGAATTCTTTAAAATGTTTTTTATTGACTACGGGTATTACCGTATATACTATTGGATTACTTGCTTTTCAGTATTATGTATTAAATGGTAATTAAACTTGTTATACAGTGCTTTCTGTTACAGGTGATTTTGATTTTTTTTGTGTTCTCTTTTTTGAGTTAGATGGGTTTTCTTTAACTTCACTAACTATGAATTGGTTTTTTGTTCTTTTTATTTTCTTTTTTGACTTATTTGATACTGTTGGATTTTTTCTAGGACCATAATCTGGTGGTAGGTTTTTTTCAGGAATTACACTAATTGTGAATTGTGTCGTTGGTTGTTTTTTTCTAGGACCATAATCTGGTGGTAGGTTTTTTTCAGGAACTATACTAATTGTGAATTGTGTCTTTGATTGTTGTTTTACTTTTTGTGTTGTTTTATTAGATTTTCTGGGTGAATTTGATATGAAAGCGTCTTGTGTAACTAGAAATCTACCTTTTTGTTCTGTTACTTCTAATAGACCCAACCTAATGCATACTTCTTTGAGAGAAATCCGTTTAGTATAATCAAACTCTAATAATCGTTGTATTAAATCGTATATTGTGTCTTTTCCATTATATTTATAGTTAAAATATTTTTTTACATAATTTTTTTTTACAGAATTTTTTTTTACAGAATCTGTTTTTAATTGTTTCATAAAAGCGTCATGATCTTCTTTAATGTTCTGTTTGTTAGCTGGTTTATCATTAATTTTATAGAATGGCCACCTTTCATTAGGACCAGCATCTAAATTCCTACCATAAAGAAGTTTATCTATGTTTTTGCTACCTTCTGGATATTTAGAAATAAATAATAACTCAAGTAATATTATTCCTAAATTCCATACTATTGTACTTTCATTCGTTTCTTTTTCATCTAAAGCTTCTGGAGGATAAAATGTTTTTACGCAATGAGTTAGCTTTGGCATATCATTCTCATTCTTATTCTTATTCTTATTCTCATTCTCATTCTTGCATATACTTCCTATATCTCCTAATGATAGTTTGAATGTGGAATTACCTGTAATTTTATAAAGTATATTTTCTATTTTTAAATCAGTATAATATAATCCATTCGTATATAAACAATATACATCATGGACAATCTGTTTAAATATGTCTAACATAGGTTCTATCATTAATTCATATTGCGATAAAATGTAATGTAAAAAATTAGACAAGGGTCCATCATATCTGTCCATAACAATAAATTCTTGATTATTATAGGTAATGATATGAGAATTAACCACATTACATAAAATTGGTTTTGTGTTTAATTGTTTTATTATTGCTAATTCCTTATTTTTTTCTTTTTTTTTCTTAATATCTTTTACAGTAAATGAATATGGTCCTTGTTTTATTTCATAAATTATTCCAGATGCACCGCCTCCAATTTTAGTTTTGTTTAATTTAACTTTATTATCATCAACTTTATAATAGAATATATAATTCATATCCTCATCTTGTTCTACAATTACTTTATCTAATGGATAATCTTTTTTAAAGATATCTGGTGTTATATTAATTTCTTGTGGAAGTTGTTTTAAATTAAAGGTTTTTTTTGATGGTTTTTTTAGTGTTTTTATTGGTGAACTATTTTTAGGTAACAATTGTGTTGATGTTTTCTTTTGTAAAGGCATATTACAGTAACACTCTATTACTATAATCTAATAAAAAAATATATATTATGAATAAATCATTAATTTAGTTAACAAGACTAGATAACCAATCTTTTAAGTTTGATTTTGTAACTTTGTTATTAAGTTGTTCTGTTTCATTGCCTTTAACAGCGACAACAGTTGGGTAAGCTTTTACGTTATGTTCGGCAGCAAGTTCCTTTTCTTCGTCACAATTTACTTGTTTAACTTCAACAGGAACACCGTTCATAAGGTTATTTTGAGTAGCTAATTCTTGTTCAAAAGCAGCGACTTCTGGTTTAGCGTTTGTGCAATGTGGGCACCAATCTACATAAAAGAAGTAAACAACGACGGGTTCTTTATCATTGTTATTAAATCCTTCGTTTTTACGATCCATAAGATGTTTACCGACTACAACGAGAACAACAAGAAGAGCAGCGGCTAAGAGCATATGAAGCGGTTTCATTTTTTTAAGGTTCTTCATTAACGTCATGATTAGGTTTATTTGATATAATAAAAGGAGATAAAAAATCGGTGGTTTTTTCTACAGCATACGTATATGTATGATTTCTAGCCATACGATTATATTTTTCACGATTTTCAATATATTGTTTAGCAATTGTTTTTTCTAATGGATCTGCTGGATTCGGATCAGTTAACAAAGAACAAATAGACAATAAAACTTTACCAACATTTAATATGGGTGTCCATGCGTCTTTTAACGTATCTAAACAGATGTCGCCATATCTACTAATATTTGGATGATATATAGGTGTTTTAAATTGCATTTTCATTGGAGAGAATGGATAGCCTTCTGGGAATGTTATATTAATATGAAATACACCTCCTTCATAGGGTGTATCGGTTGGTCCATGAATAGTAGCTTGCCAAATTGTAATATTATCTTCCGACATTGGTCCTGCAGTTATATTAGAAATTGGTTCTTTTTGTAATTGTTTCCATTCGTACATTAATCGTTTTTCACGTTTTCCTATAGAACTAGACATAATTCAGTATATATAGAATTATTTTATTAAATAAAAAATATATATGTCTTTATATCTATAATTTTATACATTCTAATTGACGTATTTAACTATTAAGAGTTTTTTGCAACCCATATCTTAAAATTATCAAGCGTAACTATATATACTCCAAGAGATTTTGCTTTTTCAACTTTACTGCCTTTTCCACCTGGTTTATATACAAGCATATGTGTTTGCTTTGTAACATTTGTAGTTAGTTTTCCACCATTATGTGTAACAAAATCTTCCAATGTTTTATCACGAAATCCAGTAAATACTAGTGTTTTATCTTTTAATTTATCTGTTGTTGTTTTTTGTGTAGTAGTAACTGTAGGTGTTGTTTTATTTAAAAATCTTGAAAGTCCTTCTGTTTTAATCCATGTAAGAAATCCAGGAATATTTTGTATGAAATCATTCGCGGATTTTTCAGCAAACCCATTTAATCCTAATACTTTACTATATTTAACTTCATTTGATTCTTTGTTAGTAAGAATATCCGGATAATTACTCATAATGAGTCCTATTTTTTTTGGACCGAGATTTCTGCCAAATTTATTACTATGAATCATTATATCAGATAGAGTAGCTGTCTTAAATACATCTGCAATACTAGATACAATTTTTTCACCAATGGTAGCACCCATACCATCAATTTCAACAAAATCTGTGGGTTTTATCGCAAGTATTTTACTTACAGTATTATATTTATGGTGTACAAGATTAGTAATATTTCCGATACTAAGATATTTTACACCCATACCTTTAAAGAAATATAGCAGATTTTTTACTAGAATTTGTTCGGTGAATGTATTATTTTTCGATAATGCCGTTTGATCCACATAAATATCAATATTTGTATCATTCCATTTATAAGCAACCTTAGGGAAAAGTGGTGCAGCTGCAGGTTGTATTACTTCTTGTATATGTGGAATAACATCACCAGAACGAATTAGTTTAACGATTGCTCCAACACCAATTTTGTTTTCTTGAATGAAAGCTGCGTTAAACCCTGTTGCATATTCAATCGTAGCTCCACCGATAGATACTGGTATAATTTTAACGCGAGGCTTTAAATAACCATCTTTACTAGCCGCCCATAGAACATCTACAACGTGTGCTTCCACAACTTGATCGGAAAGAACCATTTTAAATGCAAATGAATGTTTTGGATTTTCCTTGCGACGCGGATACATATGATCACTTGTTACAATAACACCGTCAATTTCATAGGGCAATGAATTTCTCCATTCAACTAATTTTTTAGACAAAAAATCATTTGTAAGGTTTTGAGCCATTAAGATTTGTCCGTTTTTTACGGTATTAAATCCATTTGTTTTTAAGTATTGAAATGCCATACTAGGCATTACTTGTGGTTCGATAACGTCATATGCTACAAATTCAAGATCAGAATATTTTTCAACTGGTTGTCTTTTTGCATTAATTAATCCAGATACCATATTGCGAGCATTAGAGAATGTGTCTTTCCATCGCGTTTCAAACGCTTTTTTTGAAATTAAAAATTCTCCACGAACAACGGCACCTTCAATTATAGGTAGATTAAACTGCGATAAAAGAAATGTAATATCCTGACCAATCGTTCCGTTACCTCTAGTATATAATTTTGCTACACCGTTTTTCACAACATAAAGCCCCGATACACCATCAAGTTTTGCAGAGAATACATAGGGTTCTGGAAATTTCTTTTTCCAATCCGCAACAGCATTTGTATCTGGTTTAATTTTATTCATACTTCCCATAAAATAGGGTAAAACCGTTTTACGTTCATTTGCAACAGGAGCCCCTACAATTTTATCTAATTTAGTTTTCATTCCTTTTCTTTCATATGCCATAGTAACAATTGTATCATATTCAGCATCAGTTAAAAAGGGATTTCCTTCACGATATGTTTGATTTGCTTCAAGAATCAGTTTTAATAGACCTTTATTATCTAGATTGTTAATTACATCCATACCAGTTTCGCGCATTTGTTTTATAAGTGCATTATTTGTAGTCATATTGTAAGGGTTATCTTTACAGATACCTAGATAATTATCTATAAATATCAACGCAAAATTATATCAATTTTTAAAGAATATATATGGAATTGTTTTTTATTTAAGAATTTAAATATTATATAAATTATACATATTTGTGTTTACCATGAGTTCTGTATTTCGTAATTTATCTAATCATGATCCAGAACTATTTGAAATTATTAAAAAAGAATATTGGAGACAAAGAAATGGTATAGAGTTAATTGCATCAGAAAATTTTACAAGTCCAAGTGTTCTTGAATGTTTAGGCTCTATTTTAACTAATAAATATTCAGAAGGTCTTCCCGGAAGACGTTATTATGGTGGTAATGAATTTATTGATGAAGTTGAAACCTGTTGTCGTGATAGAGCATTAAACGCGTTTAAATTAAATAAAGAAGAATGGGGTGTAAATGTTCAACCCTATTCTGGTTCAGTTGCTAATATTGCGTGTTATCTAGGATTTTTAAAACTACATGATAGAATTATGGGCTTAGATTTACCTTCTGGTGGTCATCTTTCACATGGATTTTATATTGGAGATAAAAAGATTAATCATACATCCTCTATGTTTGAATCTCTTCCATATCAAATCAAAGAAGATGGATATATTGATTATGAACAATTAGAGGATTTAGCCACACGATTTCGTCCCAAGTTAATTATTTGCGGAGGCAGTGCATACCCACGCGATTTTGACTATAAACGATTTCGTGAAATTTGTGATAAAATTGGTGCGTATTTAATGTGTGATATGGCACATATTAATGGTTTTATCGCTACCGAATTAATGAAAAGTCCATTTCCATATTGTGATTTTGTAACAACAACTACACACAAAACCTTACGTGGTCCTAGAGCTGGTATGATTTTTTTCAGAAAAAAATTTGAAAAACAAATTAATGACTCAGTATTTCCAGGAACACAAGGAGGACCACATCAAAACAAGATTGCAGCTGTAGCAACACAATTGTTAGAAGTGCAAACTCCTGAATTTAAAGATTATATGACGCGCGTTCGTGATAATTCTAGAGTATTGGCTGATGAATTACAAAAATTTGGATACAATATTTCTACAGACGGAACAGATAATCATATTGTTCTTGTTAATTTACGTAATAAAAAGATTACCGGAAGTAAAATAGAAACAATTTGTGAAGCAGTTAATATTTCTATTAATAAGAATGCTGTATTTGGTGATACTAGTCCATTAAGTCCTGGAGGGATTCGTTTAGGAACTTCTGCCATGACTACGCGTGGATTTGATGAAGAAGATATGAAAAAGTTAGCTAATTTATTAAACGGATTAATTGAATTAGCAATTGAAATTCAAGAAAAATATGGTAAAAAACTAGTTGATTTTAAAAAGGCTCTTAAGAGCGATGAATATGCGGAGAAAATACAATCTGTTAAATTTGGTATCCAGAGGTGGGTGTCTGATTATTACTTTCCAGATCTTCGTATGCAGGTGGATTCTCGTTCTGTTCTTCAGGAATAGTATGAATAATGCGTTCTATAGGTGATTCTGTAGGTGTTATAGGCATAGTATATGAAAGAGGTCTATATGGATTATAATTTAAATTAGTTAAACGTCTACTAGTTCTTGATGAAGGAAGACAGCAACATGTAAACATAAATAAAAGAATACATATTCCAAAATATTCAAGATATATTAAATGAGTTATAGAAATCAACACAATTGGAATGATAAGATTTATAGTAGTATATAATGAAATTATTATAAATTTAGAGAATTCACTGTATCTATTTATGTTTAATACAGTTAGAATTTTATTGTATGAAATTGTATATAAAAAAAACACTAATAATCCTACGCCAACTTTAATAATATTATTTGATACAATACAATCATCAAAATATATTTGATCATTACACGTCAGTTGATCTGATATACAAAATTCAGTTTCTGAACAATATGGTAATATATTGTATTTCCTTTCTATTTCGGTATTTGTTACATTACAAACATAACAATGATCAAATTGAGAGCAATTTAGGATATCATATATAGGACAATATGAATAATTCATTTTTTATAATAATTAATTAGTAATTGTAATAGTTACTAGTTTAAATGTAAAAAAAATAAATTTATGTAATCACAAAGATTATGCTTCTTGCGGAATTGTAACAATTTCATATTCTATGTTATCTTGAATAGTTTCTTGTTCTGTTATATTTGTTTCAACACTATTTTCTTCTACTACAGTTTTTTCTGGACTAACAATTTCTGTTGTGTCTGTTGATTTTGGTTCTTTAAATAATTCAACAATAAACTCGAATAGCTTTTTAGAGAAACCAAAATGGCAGCCGTTAGCATCCTGTTTATCTGGTGTATGTTTACCATTTACACAATCTTTATGTGATAATGATACAAAATTGTTTTCCCATGATTGTTCTACAAACATATGTTCTCTATTTTTAAAGAAATTTGCAAAACCATTATATTCATTAGTTTCATCAAACTCATTATCATTTGTATAAAAATCCCGTTCAAATAATAGAGAACTACCAACAACACTTTCATATAATTGTTCTTTTGAATCTGGAATATGAATCCACGATACATAACGTTCAATATCAAAACAACCTAATTTAGTAAAACCCATACATTTTTTATAAGGTTTATCGCGTTTAATATTTGTATATTCCTTTAAACGCATTTTTAGTGTATCTGGATAAAGATAATCATCATCATCTAGTAATAGGATGAAATCATTTTTAGCTTGTTTTATTCCAATAGCACGCTTTTCAGTAATGGTTTTTTTCTCATTAAGTCTAATATATTTGATATTATACTTCCCACGTTGATCTTCAAGAGGTAATTGAGATTCAACGGATTGTTCTTCAACTGAATCATCAATAATAATCCATTCTAACTTATTTCTAGGATAGTTTAGTGAATTATAATTGTAAATTGCTAGTGGAAATGTTTTTTTTCTGTTGTATGTAGGCGTTATAATAGAGATAGACGGTAAATCTTCTTCTACTAATTCATCACGAATAGTTTTTTTCATATTTCTAGCTAAAAGAACATATTTTTTAAGAATCGGTAAGAATTGTTCATCTGTTTCTTTTTGATATCTCATAGCATCAGTATGTGAAGCTTTCATCATATATTCAAAAGATGCCTCACTAGTATTTGTAATTTCTTCCATAACTTCTGTTAATGTGGATAAAGTGGTTGTGAATGATCCTCCAAGTGTTTTTGTTTTATTTTTTTTACGTTTTCCACCAAGAATAAATGCGCAGTCCTTATTTAATAGTTCAGCACGACCACCAGATTTACATCCAATTGGAATGGAACCTACTAATTTAGCTTGATTAGCCATATGATCAAAAGAA
>CEOK01013003.1_pt1 | contig 11360 bp, 7 predicted proteins | sample 427001 | NCBI WGS metagenome assembly CEOK01 (sample SAMEA2591108, study PRJEB7988) | marine metagenome | isolation source: saline water (ENVO:00002010), including | reverse complement strand
GCTGCGAAATCCATCTGTTCTCGAATTTGAATACGAATATTTTGATGAATGGGGTTAAGGCGTAGACTGATTAATATTTGTTTATAGAGATGAGCTTTAAGGTTAGAAAGTTGCTGTTTGGTAACAATTCCTTTAAATAGTATTGCCTTTTCACTATATTTGTCTGTCTTGTCTAAAAGGTTAAAAAGACTCAAAAACTTTGCATTATTGTTGGATCCCATTCGACCCACATACAATTTGAATTGACGCTTTTCTGATTTTGTCAATGACTTTATTAGCTGAAATAAATTGTCTTTTTGTTCATTAATCATTGTAACAAAAGTTGCTTTAAAATGTTGTTATTTAGTGATTTAAACTCAAAACAAAGATAAAGAATGTTGTAATAAAGTTAAGCAATAAATCTTAGTATTTTACATTTCACACTACATTCGTTTTAAATAAAAATCCATGCTTTAAATGGGCAGAGAAAAAGTACAAATTTTTGATACTACTTTACGAGATGGAGAACAAGTTCCTGGCTGTAAATTAGACACATACAACAAGCTTATTATAGCAGACCGCTTGGATGAGTTAGGGGTAGATGTTTTGGAAGCTGGATTTCCTATTTCTAGCCCCGGAGATTTTGACTCAGTAGTCAAAATTGCTCAGTTGATCAAAAATGCTAGGGTTTGTGGATTAACCCGCGCTGTAAAAAAAGATATAGAGGTAGCTGCTGAAGCACTCAAAGATGCTAATAAATCGAGAATACATACAGGTATTGGCACCTCTGACTCCCACATCAAATTTAAATTTAATTCTACTAGAGATAAAATATTAGAACGTGCAGTATTTGCAGTTAGTTATGCCAAATCTTTTGTGGAGGATGTTGAGTTTTATGCGGAAGATGCAGGTAGAACAGACAACGATTTTTTGGCAATGGTTTGTGAGGCTGTCATTAACGCTGGAGCAACTGTTTTAAACATACCTGATACAACCGGTTACTGCCTACCTGAAGAATATGGATCGAAAATTAAATACTTAAAAGAGAACGTTACTGGTATAGATAAAGCCACGATTTCTTGTCATTGTCATAATGATCTAGGTTTGGCTACGGCCAATTCTATTGCGGGAATACAAAATGGTGCAAGACAAATAGAATGTACCATTAACGGTATTGGTGAGAGAGCAGGAAACACCTCATTGGAGGAAGTTGTGATGATTATGCGCCAACATACCGATTTGAATATAGATACAAATATAAATTCAAAACTACTCTACTCCACCAGTCAAATGGTTTCACAAAGTATGGGTATGCCTGTACAACCTAATAAAGCAGTAGTGGGGGCCAATGCCTTTGCCCATAGCTCAGGTATTCATCAAGATGGAGTGATTAAAAAACGTGAGACTTATGAAATCATAAATCCCCATGATGTAGGAGTTACTAAATCTGCCATTGTTCTTACCGCTAGAAGTGGTAGAGCCGCTTTGGCATACCGTGCCAAAAATATTGGATTTGAATTGAACAAACTTCAATTAGATAAAGTTTATAAAGAATTTTTAAAAGTTGCAGATCGGCAAAAGGAAGTCAATGATGATGATATTCCTAAAATTATCGAAGCCTGCGGATTATAAAACGCTTATTTTTATAGCAAAATGAAAAAAACACTTTTTGATAAAGTTTGGGATAAACATGTGGTTAAGAAAATAAACCAAGGTCCAGACGTATTGTTTATCGACCGTCACATGGTTCACGAAGTAACTAGTCCTGTTGCCTTTCTTGGCCTCAATAATAGAAAAATTGGGGTCATGTACCCTGAGCGCACTTTTGCTACTGCAGATCATAACACTCCCACTATCAATCAACACCTACCTGTTGAGGATCCTTTGTCCGCTAAACAACTGGATGCATTGGAAAAAAATGCTTTAGAACACGGTATTTCCTTTTGGGGGTTAGGTCACGAAAAGAATGGTATTGTTCACGTCATAGGACCTGAATATGGGATAACTGTTCCAGGAGCCACAATCGTTTGTGGTGACTCACATACTTCCACTCATGGTGCATTTGGTGCTATTGCATTTGGAATTGGAACTTCTGAAGTAGAAATGGTTTTATCCACCCAGTGTATCCTTCAGCCCAAGCCAAAGAAAATGAGAATTACAATTAATGGGGTACTTCAAAAAGGAGTTACTCCCAAAGATGTAGCACTCTATATTATATCTCAACTTACTACCTCGGGTGCTACAGGTTACTTTGTAGAATACGCTGGAGATGTTTTCAAAGACATGACTATGGAGGGACGAATGACTGTTTGCAACCTCAGTATAGAAATGGGTGCAAGAGGAGGAATGATTGCCCCTGACGAAAAAACTTTTCACTACATCAAAGGACGTGAGTTCACACCTAAAGGATCAGCTTGGGATAAAGCTATGGATTACTGGCAAGACCTCTACACAGATGAAGGAGCCGAGTTTGACAAAGAATTATTATTCAATGGAAATGAAATAGAACCGATGATCACATTTGGAACCAACCCTGGAATGGGCATAGGTATTTCCAAAGATATTCCCACTTCCGATAATATAGATGGGGGGGCCGCTACATATCAAAAAGCATTAGACTATATGGGATATAACGAAGGTGATAGCATGATCGGTAAGGAAATAGATTTTGTTTTTATAGGAAGCTGCACGAATGGAAGGATTGAAGATTTTCGGGCGTTTACAGAAATAGTAAAAGGACACAAAAAAGCCACTAATGTTACCGCTTGGTTAGTTCCTGGCTCTCATAAAGTTGAAAAAGCAATCAAGGAAGAGGGGCTACTCGATATCCTCCAAGAATCAGGATTTGAGCTACGAGAGCCAGGATGTTCTGCCTGTTTAGCTATGAATGACGACAAAGTACCGAAAGGGAAATACGCTTTGAGCACCTCAAATAGAAATTTTGAAGGACGTCAAGGACCTGGTTCTAGGACACTGCTCGCAAGTCCCATTATGGCTGCTGCTGCAGCTATTACTGGAAAAATCACTGATCCACGAACCTTAATAAATTAGTTATGACATATGATAAATTCGATACGCTCAATAGTACTGCTGTTCCTCTACCAATCGAAAATATAGATACAGACCAAATCATCCCCGCAAGATTTCTTAAAGCGACTGAAAGGGTAGGTTTTGGTGATAACCTTTTTAGGGATTGGCGCTACAATAGTGACAATAACCCAAAGCAAGATTTTATTCTCAACAATGATACTTATGGCGGTAAAATACTAGTTGGGGGTAAAAACTTTGGTTCTGGTTCCTCTAGAGAACACGCAGCATGGGCAATTTATGATTATGGATTCCGATGTGTCATTTCAAGTTTTTTTGCAGATATATTTAGAAATAATTGTTTAAATATAGGTGTCTTACCCGTTCAAGTAAGTCCTGAATTTTTGAAAGAAATATTTTATTGCATTGAGTCTGACCCTAATAGCAAATTCACCGTTGATTTACCTCAACAAATAGTAAGTATTGATAAAATGGGGTCAACTGAAGGTTTTGAGATTAACCCCTACAAAAAGGAAAATATGACCAATGGTTTCGATGACATTGATTACCTATTAAATATCAAAAAGGACATCAGAAATTTTGCTCAAGATACGCCCCTGTAGTAATTTCTCTATCGATATAAGGCTATGAAAAAAAGAACCATTGAAATCATGGATACTACCCTTCGAGATGGGGAACAAACCTCTGGTGTTTCCTTTTCAGTAGCTGAAAAACTTGCATTGTCAAAACTTTTACTGGACGAGCTTAAGGTTGATCGAATTGAAATCGCCTCGGCTCGTGTATCTGATGGAGAGCTTAATGCAGTAAAAGAGGTGTCCCAATGGGCACAATCTAGTGGACATGATCAAAAGATTGAAATTTTGACTTTTGTCGATGGGGGTGCCTCCATTGATTGGTTGAGACAAGCTGGTGCGAAAGTTCAAAATCTTCTCACTAAAGGATCACTCAACCACCTTAAGCATCAGTTAAAAAAAACACCTAATCAGCACTTTAAAGCCATAGAGCAAAATGTTTTGGCTGCTCAAAAGGAAGGTATTAGTTCTAATGTATATTTAGAGGATTGGAGTAATGGGATGCGCAACTCCCGTGAATATGTAAACGACTATCTCTCATTTGTATCCACGCTACCCGTTAAAAGGGTACATCTGCCCGATACGCTGGGTGTGATGACTTATTACGAGACCTTTTCCTTTATTTCTGAAGTCGTCAAAAATTATCCCAAAATACATTTTGATTTTCATGGACATAATGATTATGACCTCAGTGTTGCCAATGCTATGGAAGCCGTAAGAGCTGGTTGTCACGGACTTCATCTTACAATAAATGGAATGGGTGAACGCGCAGGGAATACCCCTATGGCGAGTACAGTAGCTACATTAAAGGATTTTTTACCCGAAGTGGAGATTAACATAAATGAATCATCACTTTATAAGGTAAGTAAATTGGTTGCTACTTTTACTGGCTTCAGAATTCCTGTTAACAAACCGGTGGTTGGTCAAAATGTCTTTACCCAAACAGCAGGCATTCATGCCGATGGAGACAAAAAGAAAAACCTTTATTTTAACGACCTTCTACCGGAGCGATTTGCTAGAACTCGAGAATACGCCCTCGGAAAAACCTCAGGTAAAGCCAATATCCAAAAAAATCTAAACAAGCTAGGAATTACACTCAATGATGAAGAGATCAAGAAAGTCACCCAACGCATAATTGAGTTGGGTGACAAGAAAGAAGTCGTAACCACTGAGGACCTGCCATACATCATATACGATGTATTAGACAGTAATACAGTACAGAAAGTAAGTGTAAAGTACTATGTTTTAACCCATGCTAAGGGATTACAACCCAATACGGTTGTTTCACTCTATATCGAGGGAGAAATATTAGAAGAAAACGCCGCTGGAGATGGACAATTTGATGCATTTATGAATGCTATTAAAAAAATTTACAAAAAGAAAAAAATGGAATTACCTCAACTGACAGATTATGCAGTTCGCATTCCCCCTGGGAGTAATTCCGACGCTTTGTGCGAAACTCTTATCACATGGAAAAATGATGAAAAAGAGTTCATCACCCGTGGCTTGGACTCAGACCAAACCGTATCAGCCATCAAAGCCACTGAAAAAATGTTAAACATCATAACAAGTTAAATGCAACTAAAAATCGCCTTATTAGCTGGAGATGGTATCGGTCCAGAAGTAATTGACCAAGCTGTTAAAGTATGCGATGCCATAGCCCAAAAATTCAATCACGATATCCAATGGATGCCTGCTCTAACGGGAGCCGCAGCCATAGACGCAGTTGGAGAGCCCTATCCTGATGAAACCCATCAGGTTTGTGTTAGCTCTGATGCAGTATTGTTTGGTGCCATTGGTCACCCTCGTTTTGACAACGATCCCAAGGCAAAAGTCAGACCCGAAGAAGGCCTCTTAAAAATGAGGAAAAAATTAGGTCTTTTTGCTAATGTTCGACCTACCTTCACCTTCCCCTCCCTCATCGAAAAGTCTCCCCTAAAAAAGGAACGTATAGAAGGAACTGATTTGATATTTCTTAGAGAATTAACAGGAGGAATCTATTTTGGTGAAAGAGGACGCAGAGATAAAGGTAATACTGCTTTTGATACTTGTACATACACCAGAGCAGAAATCCAAAGACTGGCCAAAAAGGGATTTGAATTGGCCATGACCCGCAGCAAAAGATTATGTTGTGTGGACAAAGCCAATGTGCTAGAAAGTTCACGTCTGTGGAGAGAAACCGTTCAAGCCATGGAAAAAGACTATCCCGAAGTCGAGGTGGCCTACGAATTTGTTGATGCCGTTGCCATGAGATTAGTACAATGGCCCAACAGCTATGACGTACTTATCACTGAAAACCTTTTTGGAGATATTCTCACAGACGAGGCCTCTGTCATTTCAGGATCTATGGGCTTGATGCCCTCTGCTTCCATTGGATCGGATATCGGATTGTTTGAGCCCATTCATGGTTCCTTCCCTCAGGCCGCTGGTAAAGACATCGCCAATCCTCTGGCGACAGTACTCTCGGCTGCCATGATGTTTGAAATGTCTTTTGGGCTTCATGAGGAGGGGGTAATGATTCGTAAAATTGTAAATAAATCTCTTGCTGCTGGAATCGTTACTGAGGATTTGTTAGAGGGTAATGCTAAAATATACAAAACCAGCGAAGTAGGTGATTATTTAGTTGATCAAATCTGATCCTTACAAAATCTGATATGGGTTACTACTTTTGTTAAATTGCTAAAAAAAATAGAAACCATATGAAAACCAAAAAAATTGCAGCTATCCTTTACCTTTTATTTTTGGATTGTCAAAGTATTCCTCCTCTTGAACTAGCCCCCAACAATGTAGTTCCCAGTCAAAAATTAATTACCTATCAGGAAATGGAGTTGATTGGGTTCATCCACTTTACGGTTAATACTTTTACAGATAAGGAATGGGGCTATGGAGACGAAAGCCCTGATATTTTTAATCCAAGTGCGATGGATGTCGAACAATGGGCAAAAACCGCAAAGGCGGCAGGAATGAAACAGTTGATTCTTACGGCAAAGCACCATGATGGATTTTGTCTTTGGCCCAGCCAATATACTGAGCACAGTGTTAAAAATAGTCCCTACAAAAATGGAAAAGGGGATGTGGTTGGAGAATTTGTTGCTGCTTGTAGAAAATACGGACTCAAAGCGGGGCTGTATCTGTCCCCATGGGATAGAAATCATAAAGATTATGGCACCCAAGCCTACATAACTTATTATAAAAACCAATTGGAAGAATTGCTTACCCAATACGGAGAGATAAACGAAATATGGTTTGATGGTGCCAATGGTGGAGACGGTTACTATGGTGGGGCCAATGAAATCCGAAAAATAGATCGAGATACTTACTACGGTTGGAAGGACATAATCACCTTAGTAAAAAATCTACAGCCCAATATCAAAATATTCTCCGATGCTGGACCTGATGTTCACTGGATCGGTAATGAAAAAGGATTTGCAGGTAGTACCTTTTGGTCCACCATCAATCCAAAGAGTCTTACAATTGGCGCCTCCAAAACAAATTATTTAAATACAGGAGACCCTGAGGGAAGTCAATGGATTGTTGGACAATGCGATGTTTCCATTCGCCCCGGATGGTTCTACCACACCAATCAAGACAGCTTGGTTAAAAGCCCTCAACAATTGGCTGATATTTACTATAAATCAGTGGGTAGAAATGCACTGTTGTTACTCAATCTTCCTCCTGATAAAAGAGGACTCATTCACGAAAATGATGTAAAAGCCCTCACCGATTTTAAGTCCATTATCAATGAGTCTTTGGCATCAGACTTAGCAAAAGGTCAAAAGGCTTCAGCCAATAACTACAGATTGAATCACTCTAAATTTGATCCAAAAAATACCCTTGATGGTGATCCTACTACTTATTGGGCAACCGATGATAATATTTTTCCTGCTAATTTAGAAATTGAACTGAATCAAGGAAAAACTTTTGACCGAATTTTAATTCAAGAGCCCATTAGGTTGGGACAACGTATCAGTGAATTTGAAGTTGATGTGATGGGAGATACGGGTTGGAACACTATATTTAAAGGAACAACAATCGGTTATAAAAGGATTTTGAGAATTCCTACCGTTAATACCAAAAAAATAAGATTAAAGTTTACACAAGCCAATAACATTGTTGCTATTTCTAATTTAGAGCTTTACAAGTCCTCTCCTAGAGAAGTATCACAATAAATTACTTTGCACCATGAAAATTAAACTACTTTTTTTACTGACCCTTAGCTCCATCTTCTCATGTCAAGTTGAAGACCGCGGCGGCGACTTTAAGCTGTTACCCCATCCACAAGAATGGGAAATCAAAGGCAATAGTAAACTTAGTGTAACAGACCTAAAGTATTATTTCAATCCCTCAGGCATATCTCTTCCGGCTGGAAGTGATTTTTTGGGTGGAGCTACAGCCACCAATGAAAGAGATGAAGCCCAATTGGTTTATATCATTGATAATGACTTGGAGTCAAAGGCTGAGGGATATTTGATGGACATCAATACCGATCAAATTCAAATCACCGCTAAGGATCAAGCCGGTTTGATATATGGATTGGCGAGTTTAGAACAGATGATGGAGGATGCTGAAGAGCAAGAGAAAAAACTCCCTATGTGTAATATAAAAGACTACCCCCTTCTCTCGTACCGTGCCATCCATTTGGACGTTAAACACCACCGAGAAAACTTGGACTACTATTATAGTTTAATGGACAAGCTCAAAAAGTATAAGATCAATGCGATTATTGCCGAAGTGGAGGATAAAATTAAATATAAAAGACAACCTTTAGTAGGCTCATCAGACGCATTGACCATTGAACAATGGCAAAAGTTAAGTGAATACGCTCAAGCACGAAATATTTCTATTTCACCCCTAGTTCAAGGTTTGGGACATGCCTCTTTTGTTCTCAAACACAAAGAATACCAATCATTAAGGGATGATCCAAAAAGCGATTGGGCTTTTAATCCCCTCGATCCTAAAACTTATGAGGTACAATACGATCTGTACCAAGATGCAATAGAGGCACTACCCCATGGTAAATACCTGCATGTAGGGGGTGACGAAGTTAAAACTACAGGAAGAAATAGTGGAAAATCGGCCTTGGAATTACAATTACTATGGTTGAAAAAAGTATGTAAATTTGCTGAAGAATCGGGAAGAACACCCATATTTTGGGATGATATGCCATTGAAACAAACTAAAGTTTATCGTCCAATGTATCAACCTGAAATGAGTAAAGCAAAAGTGGACAGTATCTGGAATGCCAACCAGAAAAATTTGGAGGCTTTTTTACCACAATTTCCCAAAAACTGTATCTATATGCGATGGAACTACCATAGTCCAGAAGCCTACGGGAACACAAAAACCATTCAGTGGTTTAGGGATCATGGGTTCAAAGTAATGGGGGCCACAGCTGGACAAACTAGATGGGTATTGATGCCCCAAAGAGAAGGCAACATAGACAACATTCGTTCTTTTGCCTTATCCTCTATAGAAACTGGGCTTAATGGTCTTTTATTGACGCTTTGGGATGATGACTCGCCCCATTTTGAATTGTATCAAAGGGGCATCATCGCTTTCGCCAATGACACATGGTCTGGTGACCAACTGAGTAAAAGCGAACTGAAAAGGGCTTATCGTCACCGTGAGTTTTCTTACTTACTCTCAACCGATGATTTTGCTTTTATCGATTCATTGGAGCAGCCTGTTGGCCAATGGAAAAATATTTTATTAAAAGGAAACAAAAGAAACCATCAGAAAAAGATGGATCAAGCCGAGGAGGATGCTTTAATAAGTTTACCCAAAAGTGATGCATCAGGGCAATGGAGCATTGATAACAGAGAAAGGCTGGAACGGGCTGAAAAAATGATCCAAAGCTCTAAAGAGATCGCCGAAAAAATTGATCAAACACAGAAACTCACCCAAAGAAACTCCTTCACACTTGAAGTCTATCAAAGGGTTAATGAAATAGTACAGCTCACTCCAAAAATATTATTGGCGTTAAAACGGTTTGATCAAGCAACAACCGAGGAAGAAAGGTCTAAAGAAAAGAAAAGTATTGATCAACTTCAAAAAGATTTTGATGAATTAAGGTCAGCAGTTGAAAAAACCTATGCCAAAACGCGCTTGATCAACAAACCTAAAGACTATATTTTGGACCAAGACCACCACCACCATTTGGCTAATCAATCCTTGAACTTCGATTGGCAATTTGGTGCAGAAACCTCCATATTTAAAAAAATCAATTCTGAACTAAAGTGGTGAAGAAATAAATTTGACTGAAGTCATTGGAAAAACAATATAGAGGTGAAAAAATTAAGACCAAAAATCCATCATGATACAATCTTATAAAAAGAAGTTTAAAACCGAAGAGCATTATGACACCATTGTCATTGGGTCTGGCATTGGCGGACTCGCCACTGCAGCATTTTTGTCCAAAGAAGGCAGAAAAGTATTGGTATTAGAACGTCACTATACAGCTGGGGGATTTACACATGTATTCAAAAGAAACGGTTACGAGTGGGATGTTGGGATTCATTATATCGGTGAGGTACAACGCCCAAATAGCGCCATTAGAAGGATGTTCGATTATATTACCAATGGCAACTTAAAATGGGCAGATATGGGAAGGGTTTATGACCGAATCATTATTGGAGACAAAGAGTACGAATTTGTAAAAGGGGTAGAAAATTTTAAACAACAATTGATAGAATATTTCCCAAAGGACAAGGATGCCATTAACCAATATGTAGATCTAGTTTTTTCGGTTGTCAAATCGATGGGCTCCTATTACAGCGCCAAAGCCCTAACTCCTTTTCTATCTAAGTTGTTGGGAAATAGAATGAGAAGAAAATATCTGGAATACGCCAATAAAACTACCTATAAAGTTCTAAAATCTATCACCCAAAACGAAGACCTTATCAAAGTGCTAACAGGACAATACGGGGATTATGGTCTTCCACCCAAACAAAGTAGTTTTGCCATGCACGCTTCAGTAGCAAGGCATTATTTTAATGGAGGCAGTTTTCCTATAGGAGGATCATCACAAATTATTGAAACCATTGATCCAGTAATCGAAAAAGGTGGGGGAACGATTCTTATCAATGCAGAAGTCAATCAAATCCTTTTTGAAAAAAAAAAAGTCATAGGAGTGCTTATGAATGATGGAAAAAAGTTTTTTGCAAATAATGTTGTCAGTAGTACAGGAATTTTTAACACCTATGAAAAACTCATTCCCCAATCGGTATCCCAAAAATACCAATTGAACCAACAACTTGAAAAAGTAAATCCATCTGTGGCACATGCCTGTTTGTATCTTGGACTAAAAGGCAGTCCAGAGAAACTCAAATTACCCAAAAATAATTTGTGGGTTTATCCAGAAAAAGGAGATCACGATACCATCGTTGAGAACTATCTCTCTGACTCCAAGGCCCCTTTTCCTGTGGTCTATATTTCTTTTCCTGCTGCCAAAGACCCTAGTTGGTCAGAGCGCTATCCTGATCGAAGTACCATTGATGTGATTACCCTTTTACCCTTTGATTTGGTAAAAGAGTGGCAAGGCACCCAATGGATGAAAAGAGGTAAAAAATATGAAGAATTAAAAGAGAAGATGTCCCAGAGACTTTTAGAAACCTTATATCATCAGTTACCGCATCTCAAAGGAAAAATTGATCACTATGAACTTTCGACACCATTAACCACCCAAAATTTTATGAATTACAAAGAAGGAGAAATATATGGTATTGATCATACGCCCCAACGGTTTAGACAAAAGTTCCTTCA
>CEOK01101656.1_pt1 | contig 11369 bp, 9 predicted proteins | sample 427001 | NCBI WGS metagenome assembly CEOK01 (sample SAMEA2591108, study PRJEB7988) | marine metagenome | isolation source: saline water (ENVO:00002010), including | reverse complement strand
AGGTAAGCCTTCAAAGTTTCTTCTACTGAGAGTCACAGATTGTGAGTCGTTGGAAGTCAAACTGAAATCGGTACATAATTTCTCAACTTGTTGTGCTGATAAAAATGGGTTGTTGCAAGGAATTGAAACACCCTGTCTAAACAAGAGAGAATAATCAATTTGCGCAATTGTTTCATCGTGCATATGGAAATAACTCGTTTTTAGCTGATGATTATTATCAAACTTGAAGTCAAATAACAAACCAGTGCTAATTTTTTCATCAGGACGTTGAAGAAAATTATAAGAAGCGAAATTATAGGTTGTACTTCCTGAAATAAAATCCGTATCTTCTACATGATAAAATGTATCTACTCCAATTTTAAATTGGCCCTCTTTAGAAGCACTAGAACCTCTACAAACTGCATTTGCGGACAAGGCACAATTACTAATGTCCCTTTCAGACCACCTCACTGAATCTACTTTTCTAAAATTAAGATAAGTTGTGAAGTGAGCTCTTTTAGAAAATTTATGACCAACAACGATAGATATACTTTCCTGATTTCCATCGCTTACCGAATTTGGCGCTAATGCATAAGGTTTCGATAAGTGAATCTCCCTTAAATAGTTGTTGTTATTACTATGATTGTAAAACCCCCCTTGAAAATCTATTTTTACTCCTTCAAAAGATCTATCCAGAATAAAATTAATTACTCCACCAATAGCATCCGAACCGTAAATGGTTGATTTCCCTCCTGTTACTACATCAATCCGTTTAACAAGTGCATCGGGAATCTGATTTATATCTGCCTCAGCATGACCATCAAAAGGTGTTCCTGGAGAAAGTCGTTTGCCATCAATCAATAATAAGGTTCTATCACCGCCTAGAGATCTTAAACTCACAGAAGCTGTGCCAGTTGAAAAGCCTGATTGTAAAGCTGAATTACTTGGAGTTATTTGAGGTAACGAAGAAAGATAATCTTCTAATCTAAAGGTACCAGTTTTATCCAAATCTTCTTTAGAGATTCTAAAAAAAGGATTTACTACTCTAGAGCTGTCTGATTTTATTAAAGTCCCAGTGACTCTTAATTCTTCAGTTGGTTGTTCAATCTGAGAAAAAATAAACGTTGAAAAAAATATTAATGATAAATATAAAATATTTATTTTAAACATATGAATGAAGGACTAGTTAAAGTCCCTCATTCTATATGTTTTATGGAGTATATTCGATATGAAAATTTACAAACTCAAATTAAATCTAAAACCTAAATTTCGTCCAGCCAAAGGCACTTCATTTTTAACATACGAAGCATGATTTCTTGCGATTTCATTGAATAAATTTGTTCCAAAGAGACTTAAGGTCAAATCGTCATCTGAATAAATGCTATAAGATTTTGACACCATCAAATCTAATAACTCAAATCCAGCAGTAGCTTCTTCTCCAGCAGCAGTATCGTTCTGAGATTTTACTTCTTTTAAAGAAAGATCAACTGATAGATCATCCTGAGTATAAACAAACGAATAAATATTTCTGGAAGGTGTAATTCTAGGAATATTTGTTCCATCCGTGAATTTACCGTCTACAGAATCAGTTCCAATCATTACAGCTAAATTACCATCGTAAAGATCAAAATCTGAACTAACACTAAACTCATATCCATCAAATTCAGCATCTTTTTGCGAATGATTGGCAATTACAACACCTTCAAGTTTTGCTCCATTTGCATTGTCTTGTAGATAAATATAATTATCTATGTCGTTTTGAAAATACAATAAGTTAAATTTAATGTCGTTTAGTTTATAAGATAACTCTAAATCAATATTGCTAGCTTCTTCTGAATCTAGATCGACACTTCCAAGTTCGAATCTTTGAATAGCCATATGTTTTCCATTCATCAACAATTCAGTAGATGATGGAGCCCTTTCTACATTTGAAATACCTAAAGTCGCTTCAAAATTATCGCTTATGGCTCTATTGAAAGATGCTGAAAAGCTTAAGTTATCAAAGTCAAGATCATAGTTTGTAATGCTATTACCGTTGTTAATTGTTTGTTTCGAACCCTTCACATTTATTTGGTCATATCTAATTCCAAGATCCATATGAAGCTCATTGAAATTTGTACCTAAAAAATATCCAATTGTTGATTCGCTTGTTTCTGCAGGTCTCATTGAGGGAGTACCAACTTCTTTAACTACTGAAGCATCTGAATTAGCTAAGTTAAATGCTAATTTTTGCTCGTTATTAGCATTAGAAATATCTAGGATAACCTGAGCTTCCTCAGAGTTATTAGTAAATGTTGTAGCTCCGTGTTCTTCTGGCTCATTAGGATCATGAACTTCATTCGGATCTTCATAGTGTTGTTCAGTTAGTGAGGAATCTGTTTCTCTCAATGAATAAGCTATTGAATTAATAGCTCCATTTAGAAGATATTCACCCTCAATATTTACAACGCTACTGTCAGTTACTGCAAAGATTCTTTCGTCTTCGTGCGGTTCAGGTTCTCCGTTTGTTGCTTCTTCTTCTTCGCCGTGAAAAGGAACTCCATTAAGTTGATCGATGATAACAGATGAAATTCCATAATAACCCCAATCTCCAGTCTTTGATATTCCTAGTCTAGTTGCAGCCAATTTTGAATCTGAATTAGGTAAATATGAAAATTCTTCATGTATTTCACCTGGCTCATGAATTACTGCTTCATCAGGAATATCAAAATTATCTAAATTTTTGGAACTGTGAGAAAAGAAAAGATTAAAACCTTCAACAGCTCCTGAATAATCGATATTATAATTATCACCATCATTAACTGATTGTGATTCAAAACCAAGGTTAAAGACGTTTTCTAAAACGTCTTCTTTTGAGATCGTATTGTCTACAATATTAACGATTCCACCAATGGCGCCATTGGAATAAAGAATAGATGATGGTCCTTTAACAATCTCAATCTGTTGAATACCGCCAATATCAACTTCAATTGGATGATCGGCTCCCATGAAGGCTACGTCTCTAACAACTAAACCATTGTTTAAAACTTTCACCCTATTACCAGACAACCCTCTAATTATTGGCTGTCCGACTGATGCGCCATAATCTTGATTAGAGATACCAAGCAAAGTGTCAATTGATTCAGCGAGTGTCGAGACTCCTTTTCTTGAGAAATCCGAGTAATGGATGACGTGAATTGGATTATTGATGCTACTCACATCACCGTCCAAGAATGCAGAAGAAACAGTAATTTCTTCTATGTCTTGTGCCAGCAGCACAGCTGGAACTGCAAAAAGCGCAGTTAAATAAATATAAAAAGTTTTCATAAAAACTCCTTTTTATGTAATTAGTTAAAAAAAATTAGAAATATTTAACTAACTGGTGGAGCTCTTATAGAAAGATAGTGATTGAAAAGATTTGTTAAATTTGATTGATAAGAGAAAAAATAATTTTCTAAATTTAAATTTTCATTAATGAAATTTTGGTCAATGAAAAAAGAAATTTCAGCAACTCTGCAATGATCACATATCTCTTCTTCATGTTCGTGCTCGAGTGCGTGTTCTGTATCAAAATCTGAAACGTGAAAATAAGAATGACTTGATATGGAGAATAGAGCTAAAAAAGCTAGAATTAAATAAGTCTTATTTTTCACGACGAAGATTATACTCAACGTGATAAAATTTAGATATGGCTTTTTTAAAAGGAAAAAAAATCTTAATCGTTGGTGTTGCCAATAAATTTTCTATAGCTGCGGGCATTGCTGAAGCTATGCATGCTCAAGGAGCTGAAATAATTCTTTCTTATCAGTCTGAACGACTCAAAAATAAAGTAATGCAAGTTGGAGAAAAATTGAATTGTGTTGATTACATTGAATGCGATGTAGGAGATGATGACTCTATTAAAAAACTAGTAGCTGCAATTGAAAGTAAATGGGGCTATTTAGATAGCTTAGTGCATGCAGTTGGGTTTGCTCCTGCCAATGAATTGGAAGGTGATTTTACTGAAGTCGCTACTAGAGAAGGTTTTAAAATAGCTCATAACATAAGCGTGTATAGTTTTACCGCTTTAGCGCAGGCTACTAAACAATTAATGATCGGTCGTAACGCAGCTCTTTTAACTCTTTCTTATCTTGGAGCAGTCAGAACCTTACCAAATTATAACGTGATGGGAGTGGCAAAAGCTGGCTTGGAATCTACAACTAGATATTTAGCTAACAGCTTGGGTAAAGACGATATCAGGGTGAATGCGATATCTGCTGGCCCAGTTAAAACTCTTGCTGCATCAGGTATTAAAAGTTTTAGAAAGATGCTCTCCTACAATGCTTCTAGAGCTCCTCTTGGCAGAAATATTACTACTGAAGAAGTCGGGAATGCTGGAGCTTTTCTATGTTCAGATTTAGCTAGCGGCATTACAGGAGAAATATTGTATGTTGACGCCGGTTTTAATATTACTGCGATGGGTGACTTAACAGAAGTAGACTAATTAATATTAGCTGTGTCTCTTAGCGCTTGATAAAGATTATCTCTCTGAATTTCTCCCATTGCTTGGCTAATTCCAATCTTAGTGGCTTCAATTTCTTCTAAAGTGATTATTCCGTTGAAATCATCAACTCCTAAAATTTCAATAACGTAAGCGTCATCGAGATAAAAAGTAGAAGCGATTGAATCAGGCCCTGTCATGCTTGGTATTGAAAAAATTGTTCTAGACACTTCCTCTGGGAATAAACTTGTTTCTCTATCTATTTCTGAATAAATAACGAAGTTTTCTAAATTTTCTTGTTTTTGAAGATCAGTTAGATAGTTTTCTACAATTGATGGCAAAAGTGTCTTCGCAGCTGAAAGCTTTAATTCTTGTTCAATTTCTCCTTTCACTTCATCAATAGGTTTTAAAACACTCGGTGATAATTCAGTTGGCTCAATGATTAAATATCCTTGATCAATTTCATATGGCCCATAAACTTCATTTAAAAAGATATTGTTCCTTTCAAAATCATCTACAAAATCCAGGTTTCCATAAGTTATCAATAAATCTGTTACGGATAAATCTTTTTCAATATCATAAGAAATATCATAAATTTCAGAGATATCGGATACAGTTAAATTGGATAAATTTTCATCTATTTCATTTAAAATATTTTGCATTTCTTCTTCAGTTTTTATTGAAGTAAGACGGCTAATAATGTCGTCATCAGTTACAGTAAATTCATTGCGCTCGGTAACTTTTAATAGATGAAAAGACGATCCCAAATCAATAATTTTTGAAATTCCATCTAATTCAATATTTGATAATTCGTTTTCAAATTCATCAGGAAATATTGTGCCATCAGTAAATCCTAAATCTCCTTCATTGTCTTTTGAACCAAAGTCATCTGAATACCTTAAGACCAATTCTTCAAAACTTAGTGATCCACTATCTAGTTCAGCAATTAAAGTCTCAGCTATTCCAAATTGCTTCGATTTTGTCGTCTCATCATATGACAATTGAATATGACTGATTCTTGTCTGTGATGAATTTCCATTAAGTTCTATCAATGCTTCTCTTTCTTCTAAAATCTCATCAGCTGAAATGATGACATCGTTTTTAAAGTCATCCTTTGAAATTAAGATTGAATTTACATTGATTTTTTTAAGTGTATAAAAATTGTTTTGATAATTGTTATAAAAATCTAATATTTCATTAGATGAGACTATTTGGTCATCGGCAACTTCTTTCAAGCTTATTTTTTTAAATCTAATGTCTCTTTTTTGTTTTGAGGTAGTAATAAAATTTTTTGCATCTTCATTGGTTACAAATGAAGTGGAATTAAAAAAATTAATTAATGTTGATGCATTGTAATTAGATTCAGTAAGAATTCTGAATTCGTCTGTTGTCATTCCTAGCCTACTTAAGAGCCCTCTAAAAATATTTACATCGAATTTACCATCTGAATAAAAATTTAAATCTTGTTTAATGAGATCGTTAATACGTTCTTCAGAGACTCCGAACCCTATTTCTTCAGCTTTTTGTGAAAAGAGTTTTTTAAAAATTATTGAGCTTCTCGTAAAGTTGTCTAATTCTTCTTCAGATATATCATTTGATTCATCAAAATTTGAAGCAATTCTATTGGCCTCCAAACTGTATTCTCCAGCGTGAACATCTTCTCCATTAACTGAGAAAATTATGTTGCCCCCTAAGTTATTATTTCCAATAAAACCTCCAAATGTTGCAACTAATACAAAAACAATAAACCCAACAACAATCGTCGAACCCGTTGAATTAAGATTTTTTCTTATGTTTGAAATTGCTGACATCTTTCCAAAAAAAAACGCGCCATTACGACGCGTTTTTAATTATATATTTTTTATAAACTATCTTTAAGCGCTTTTCCTGGTTTGAAGCCTACCCCTTTAGAAGCAGCTATTTGAATAGTCTCACCAGTTTGAGGATTCCTCCCCATTCTCGCAGCTCTTTCTCTTACTAAAAAGGTACCAAAGCCGACTAAGGCTACTTGGTCACCACTACTTAATGCTCCAGCTATTCCATCAAGAACAGCATCCAGAGCTCTCCCCGCCTCAGCTTTAGACATGTCTGTTGCTGATGCTACTGAATCAATTAATTCTGCTTTATTCATAACTCTCTCTGTTTAAATTTAAAAAATTTTTTTTATTAACCTTTATTTTTTAAAGATAACTGCTAATAACTTAGATCATTTAATTCCTAAGTTATATAGATGTCAAGCACATATAGATTTATGTATAAATAAAATTTTAGTGAGTTTCAAGCTTATTTTTCTTATTTTTTTGATTTTTCTGCGATTTAGGCTCTACTGATTTTTCTTCAACCCATGGTTTAGGTTCTTCAGTAAAAACTACCTTGAAGACTTCATCAATCCACTTGACTGGTTTGATTTGTAAATCTTTAGTTATCTTTTCAGGTATCTCCTTCAAATCTCCAATATTTCCATCTGGTATTAAGACAGTTTTAATACCTCCTCTTCTGGCAGCTAAAAGTTTTTCTTTCAATCCACCAATTTTTAAAACTTCACCTCTTAAGGTAATTTCGCCAGTCATTGCAACATCTGCTCGAACGGGAAGATTTGCTAAAACTGAAGTGACAGCTGTAACCATTGCAATACCTGCGCTGGGTCCGTCTTTAGGTGTAGCACCTTCAGGCACGTGAATGTGAATGTCGTTTAGTTCATGAAAATCAGGATTTATTCCAAGCCCCTCTGATCTAGACCTAACTACGGAAATTGCCGCTTGAATTGATTCCTGCATAACGTCACCAAGCTTTCCGGTTTTAATAATTTTGCCTTTACCCTTGAAAGCTGATGCTTCAATAGTCAGTAACTCTCCACCAACTTGAGTCCATGCTAAACCAGTGACCTGACCAATTTTGTCTTTTTCTTTAGCTTCGCCAAAATCAAATTTCTTAACACCAAGAAAATCTTCAATATTTTTCGATGATATTTTTTGTTTAGTTTTTCTTTTTAGGTCAGCGATTTTCTTGATAGTCTTTCGACATATTTTCGCTATCTCTCTTTCTAAAGCTCTAACACCTGCTTCTCTAGTAAAGTATCTAATTGCATCCAAAATACCAGAATCCTCAATTACAATTTCATTCTCTTTTAGGCCATTGTTCTTTAATTGCTTTGGTACAAGATAATTCTTTGCAATGCTTAATTTCTCGTCTTCTGTATAGCCTGGAAGTCTAATAATCTCCATTCTATCTAGTAATGGTCCAGGGATATTGAGAGAATTTGCCGTGCAAACGAACATTACATCGGAAAGATCATAATCAACTTCTAAATAATGATCATTAAAAGTATGATTTTGCTCTGGATCCAGAACTTCAAGTAAGGCTGAAGAAGGATCGCCTCTATAGTCCGCGCCAATTTTATCTATCTCATCTAATAAAAATAAAGGATTTTTTACACCCACTTTAGACATTTTTTGTAAAATTTTTCCAGGCATAGAACCGATATAGGTTCTTCTATGCCCTCTTATCTCTGCTTCATCTCTAACACCGCCTAAAGCTACTCTAATAAATTCCCTACCGGTTGCACGTGCAATAGATTCACCCAAAGAGGTTTTACCAACACCTGGAGGACCAACCAAACAAAGCACTGGACCTTTTATTTTACTAACTCTTTTTTGGACAGATAAAAATTCTAGAATTCTTTCTTTTACTTCTTCAAGACCGTGATGATCACTTTCGAGAATGTCTGAAGCCTTGGATATATTTTTTTGTATTTTAGATTTCTTCTTCCAAGGAATACTTATCATCCAATCTATATAGCCTCTGACTACCGAAGCTTCTGCAGACATTGGTGGCATCAATTTAAATTTATTTAATTCAGTATTAACTTTTTCAGTTGCCTCTTTTGGCATACCTGACTCTTTAATTTTCTTTTCAATTGACTCGATTTCATCGTCAATATCTTCTCCTTCTCCCATTTCTTTTTTTAGAGCTTTCATTTGTTCACTCAAATAATATTCTTTTTGACTTTTTTCCATCTGTTTTTTTACGCGATCACGTATCTTTTTTTCCATTTGGGTTAAATCAAGTTGATTTTCAAGAAGTGATACTAAGTTCTTTGATCTTTCTTCTAGGTCAATTTCTTCTAAAAGGACCTGACGATCTTCTAATGATAAAGACAAGTGACCTACAAGTGTATCGATGAGCTTATCTAGTCTTTCTATCGATCTTGCTTGACTTATTATTTCCGGTCTTATTTTTGAAGAAGATTTAGACAAATCTTTAAACTGAGATTTCAAAGTATTTATATAACTTTGTTGAAGATCATCATCCATAGAAGTTGAATTTAATATTTCTACTTCAGATTCAAGAAACTCTTTTTTGTCTTTTATCTTTTTAAGAGTTGCTCTTTTAATTCCTTCAACTAATACTTTGAAAGTACCATCAGGAAGCTTTATTAATTGTAAAATTGTAGAAACTGTACCAATGTTGTATAGGTCTTCTTTTTTAGGATCTTCATCATCAGCATTTCTTTGAGCAATAAGCATAACCGATTTATCGTCTGCCATAGCTTTTTGAAGAGCGTTAATAGATTTGTCTCTACCAACAAACAAAGGTGTAACAACGCCAGGAAAAATAACTACATCTCTTAATGGAACTAAAGGTAATAACATAAATATCTCTTATATATAAAATTAGTAAGGGCTAACTCAAAAAAATCAAATTTTTTTTTAACTATTTTCTTCTTGCGTTTTATTATCAGTTCGATAAACATAAAATGGTTTAGATTCACCTTTTACAGACGCGGAATCTACAACTACTTTCTCTAATTCTGTTTCTGAGGGTACTTGATACATTGTATCAAGTAGAATATTTTCAATAATAGATCTTAAACCACGCGCCCCTGTCTTCATACTAATGGCTTTCTTAGCAATTTCATTCAGAGCATCGTCACGAATATCTAACTCGACTTCTTCCATCTCAAAAAGTTTCTTAAATTGTTTGGTTAAAGAATTTTTCGGTTCAGTCAAAATGGTAATTAAAGCATCTTCATCTAATTCTTCAAGTGAAGCAATGACAGGAAGTCTTCCAATAAATTCAGGAATTAAACCGTATTTTATTAAGTCTTCTGGCTTAACTTTTCTAATTGTTTCAGCGATAGTTTTTGACTCTACATTTTTAGTAACTGAAGCCTCAAAACCAATTCCTTTTTCTTCAGATCTACTTCTTATAATTTCATCTAAACCTGAAAAAGCACCTCCACAGATAAATAAAATATTAGATGTATCAACTTGAAGAAACTCTTGTTGAGGATGCTTTCGACCACCTTGAGGAGGTACAGAAGCGGTTGTTCCTTCTATAAGTTTGAGTAATGCCTGCTGGACACCTTCTCCAGAAACGTCTCTTGTAATAGATGGATTGTCTGATTTTCTCGCAATCTTATCAATTTCATCTATGTAAACTATTCCAAGTTGAGCTTTTTCAACGTCATAATCACATTTTTGTAATAACTTCTGGATAATATTCTCAACATCTTCACCAACGTAGCCGGCTTCTGTGAGAGTTGTTGCGTCTGCAATGGTAAATGGAACATCAAGAAGTCTTGCTAATGTCTGAGCTAATAAAGTTTTTCCACTTCCTGTAGGACCAAGTAAAAGAATATTACTTTTACCTAACTCTACATCGTCAGCAAGGTTTGAGTTTTTAAGCCTTTTATAGTGGTTGTAGACTGCAACCGAGAGAATTTTTTTTGCATCATTTTGACCAATAACATACTGATCAAGAATTTCATTTATTTCCGCAGGAATTGGTAAGTTGTCTTTACTATTTTCATTTACTTCCTCTGAAGTATCTTCTTTGATTATATCGTTACATAACGCAACACACTCGTCGCAAATATATACAGAAGGGCCAGCAATAAGTTTTTTAACTTCGCTCTGGTTTTTTCCACAAAAAGAGCAAAATAGTTGTTTTTCTTTGGTATCTTTATCTGTCATTTTTAAGTTCTTTCAGTTAAAACTTTATCTATTAAACCGTATTCGCAAGCTTCTTCTCCAGACATAAAATTGTCTCTTTCTGTGTCTTGAGAAATTTTCTTAAGAGATTGTTCACAATGTTTAGACAATATCTCATTAAGCTTAGTTCTAATTTTAAGCATTTCCTTAGCTTGAATTTCAATATCAGTTGCCTGACCTTGAAAACCACCCATGGGCTGATGAATCATTATTCTGGAATTGGGAAGAGCAAACCTTTTTTCTTTTGTGCCTCCTGCTAGGAGCACCGCTCCCATACTACATGCCTGACCAATACAAAGCGTACTAATGTCAGGTTTTATATAAGTCATAGTGTCATAAATCGAAAGACCAGCGGTGACTGATCCACCGGGAGAATTTATATATAAGTTAATGTCTTTTTCTGGATTTTCTGCTTCAAGAAACAGTAGTTGCGCTACGATAAGGTTTGCCATTTGATCCTCTACCGTTCCAGTAATAAAAATAACTCTTTCTTTGAGTAGTCTAGAGTAAATGTCAAAAGCCCTTTCGCCTCTTGGTGTTTGTTCCACCACCATTGGTACGAGTTGATTTATGTAATCCATATAAATAATTTAACTCATTGCCATGATTTCTTCAAAACTTAGTTTTTCAGTTTCACATTTTGCCTCGGAAGATATAAGTTCGGTAACCTGTTCTTCCAAAGCAATCGACTCAATATTTTTTAGTTGATCTTCGTTTCCAAATATCCATTGTTTATATTGTTCAGGATCTTTAAAACCACTTGCTCTTTCTTCAATCAATTCTTTTATAACTTCATCATTTTTTTCTATTTTCCGTTCTTCAATAATTTTATTAAGAATCACTCCAAGTTTTACCCTTTTCGTAGCATTTTCTTCAAATGTGTTCAAAGGAAGCTCTTCGTCTTTTAGTTTTGTTGGATCCATTCCCATTTGTTGAGC
>CEOK01094674.1_pt1 | contig 11371 bp, 10 predicted proteins | sample 427001 | NCBI WGS metagenome assembly CEOK01 (sample SAMEA2591108, study PRJEB7988) | marine metagenome | isolation source: saline water (ENVO:00002010), including | reverse complement strand
TTAAGGGCATAAAACATTCAGATGAAAAGTTTTCAATCATTTTATAATCAGGTTCTTTTCCTAACTTAGAAGCTTCAATATCTAAAACCATTAACTCATTAACCTCTTTCTCATTAAAAATTTTTATGGCATTAATAGGGTCTCCGATATATGAGGGTTTTTTAAATTTAACTGTCTTATAAAGCCCTCTATTTTTAAGAAGAAGAGATGGAATAATTCTTCTTGTGATCATTTGTGAATTTTAAAAGATTAATGATTAATAAAAGTTTTAATAATTTTTTGTATTACTGGATCATCAATTCTATGCCACAAAGAAATCGATCCAAAGTTAAGAATTTCTCCTCCCTCAGGAAATTCTTTATATATTAAATCGCTTCCTCCACTAAATCCGTTAGTTCCTTTGGCTAAAATATGAAATCCTTTGCTGGTAGATAAAAGTTTATCCGTTTCTATTCCACTTGCACCATGGATTTTGTTTTGACACCCTTTTATAATTGAGGAGGTGCCAAAATGATCAACTTCACTCAAAAAATTAAATTTTTTTGGGAGATCTCTATGGTCTCTTGCTTTAAAAGAAGAAGAGGTTCCATAACCCCTTTCATCATAATAAGACCCTAAATAATTTTCTATAAAATCTTGATGATTATCTTTTAAGACCGACGATCCCCAAATGTAGTCTCTTTCGTTTGTATTCAAAATCCATCTATAAGCCGTATTTCCACCTAAAAAAACTACTTTACCTCCTGAATCAATGAAAGATTTTATTTTTTTTAATTTTTTTAGACTCCAATATTCATGATGAGCTCCAAAAAAAATAGTTGTATATTTATCTAGGCTATCCTCTCTTTCAAAAATCTCCTCTGAAGAAATATCAAAATCTATACCAATGCTATTGAGCGTTTGCTTTAATACTAAATCTGCATTAATGAGATGTTGTACACAAGTCCAATCATTAGATACTCCATCTCTTAAATGGTATTTTATTGAATAGGATATTGGATAATTTTTGGGTCTAGTAAAAATGCCTTTTAAATTGTTGGGGTACAAATAATGATTCCAAGAAGGAGAAAAATATTGATAAGCTTTGAAAGTGTTTGTAGATTCAACAAATAACATTCCTCCTTTTCTGTCAGGCTCTACAAATATAGGGAAAGTTTGAGAGCTTTGCTCAGATTTTAAGCTTATTTGAACCCAGCCTGCATGATCTGTATTAAAACTATATTTCTTAAAATCTTTACTATCAAAACCTTCATAGGTGTTAAAAATTAATCTCTCATGAGAGCTATCTGATAAATTTTCTTTGAGTATAGTTTCAAAGCCTGCGTTATCTGCTTTTTGAATTAGTAAAGAGAACTCTTCATTACTTCTGTAATGAAGTTGAATCTCTTCGCCTGACGAATAAACTAATTTATCTGTGAACCCGATCAAGGTTGTATCAACTATAAAATCTTGAGGTAAAGAAATTGCTTCATTGTTATAAAAATCTTTTGGGTAATTGATTATTTTATTCTTTAAGAAATTTGAAACTCCTGAACGAATATCATCTTCTAAATCAGTTTGAAAAAATTTAAAAGTTACATAAATGACTAGCCCAAAAATTAAAATAAAAATCAGAATAAAATTTGAAAAATTTTTCATAATTTTTTAATCTTATGGATTTTCAGCTTTTAAAAGAGTTTTGAATAAATTCATTCCGAATTTATGAGATTTTTCCGGATGAAATTGTACTCCAATTACATTATTGTTTCTAATCACGCTTGGAAATCTATTCCCCCCATAGTCAGTAATACCACTAACGTATTTTTCTTCGTCATGTACATATTTATAAGAATGTACAAAATAAAATTTAGGTGGAATTGTCATATATTCATCTTTGTAAAGAAAAGAATTTAAAAACTCTACAAAATTCCATCCCATGTGAGGCACTTTAATAGATGAATCATCAAATCTAAATTTTTTAAATTGACCTGGTATTAAAGAAAGCCCTTTTAATTCTCCTTCTTCGCTACCATCGCAAAGTAATTGCATTCCTAGACAAATACCTAATATCTTTTTATTTTCATTTTTACGGAATTCATATAAAAATTTATCCCATCCTAAGCTCCTTATTCTTTTTATTCCTTCATCAAAAGCTCCAACCCCAGGGAGAATAGCAAGATCAAAATCTTTATTTGAATTATCAGGGTCTTTCAAAATTGTGCTATCAAAGCCAATCTTTTTGAGCATATTTTTTACGCTGCCAATATTACCGATTCCTGAATCAATTATTAGGATTTTCATGTGTTAAAAATTTTTACAATTTCATTCTCAAAATTATATTTTTTTGCTGCATTATCTGAACCTTCTTTGAAAGCTATTAGCTTTTCGAAATCAAGTGAATTTAAAGCAGATACACAAGAATCTATACAAAACTCTTTTGAGTATATGCCACAATTATATTCATCAATAATTTTGATCATTTCTTCTGAAGGTCCGCTGAAAATTGCTAATCTAGATTGGATATATTCAAAAAATTTATTAGGCAAGCAATGCTTAAGATTGAAAGTCTTTGGTTCAAAATAACATATCCCCAAATCATAATTTTTTATTGTTTGGATTATTTGATCTAATTCAACTGGATCCTTAATTCTTATATTCTCTGATTTAATTATCTTAGAAAGAGAGTTTATGTATTCTTTATTACCTGTTAAAAATAAGTCTAATGAATATCTACTTTCACACTTTTCAAATATTTTAATCATTTTCTCTATTTGCCTATTTTTATTTGCAACTCCATGATGCACGGCTCTAATAAAATCATTTTTTTGATAATTCACTTCTTGTTCATGAAATTTTGGTGCACTGTGCATAACTACCGGTTTTAGTGAATAACTATTTCTATAGGCTTCACATAATCCATCAGAAACAGTTAGAACCTTTTCACATCTTCTAAGATATTTTTTACATAGCCTATCTCTTTCCTTTCCATGAAAAAGTCTGAAGAAAAAACTATCTTCAAATTGCTTTGGATAAAATTCTCTAGCATCAAAAATGATTTTTGCCGTCTTAGAGTTTTTATCTTTCAAATGGAATGCAAAATCAATAAGGCTTAGGTCATGACATACAATCAAGTCAAAATTACTCATGTTGGGGTAATTTTTTTTGAAAATGTAGCCATGCAAGATACCATTGATGAAATCTCTAAAAAAATCAAAAAAAGAAAATTTCCTAACTATCAGTAATATCAGTCTTATGATTTTAAAAATTATGCTACTTCCAAATCTCAATTGTACAAAATCTAATTTATAAAAATTAGCATCATTAACTTTGGAATGATCTGAAAGAACATAAACTTCATTCCCTTTTTTTAGATATTCAATCAGTCTTTTAGGGCGTGGATCAGAATTAGAGTCGCCAAGAGAAGCTACAAGTATTTTTTTTGATAGGACTTCCATTTTTTTTCTTAATATACCTCATACACTATTAGAAAGATAAAATTTAAAAAAGCTCTGATTACTAATGTAAAATTAGATATGGAAGAAAATAATGAAATAAATTTTTTTGAAATTCTTGAAATTATATGGAATGAGAAATTTAAAATTCTTTTAGTTTCCTTTTCCTTGGGTTCAATACTTTTTGTTTACTCTCTTTTTCTTCAAGATGTTTATATTTCAGAGACTAAATTAAAGGTAGTTAATGACGATATGTCCAGACAGCTTGAAGCTTCTAATTTAGGAATTTTTAATTTCTTTCAACAAGGCAATCAGCAGTCAGGGTTTATTGAAGATCATGTTAAATCTAGAGATTTTTTTAAAATAGTTTCTCAAAACACTAATTTAATTATTCCGTTACTAGAGCTAGAAGATGTCGAAGGGTTAACTGAAGAACAAATAAAAAGTCTTCTTTATTCTCAGTCCATAAAAGAAAAATATAAAGACGATCTCTTAAAAGTAAATTTCTTATCTCAACATTCAGCCTTTAGTTCATCTTTTGAGATTGATACTTCAAAAGGTCCCTTTATTATAAGGTCATTTCACAAAAATCCTTTTATGACAAAAGTAATTCTTGATGTAATTGTGGAAGAAACCAATGCTTACTTCAAACAAAGGGATGATAAGGAGTCAAAAGATGCCATAGATTTTATCTCTAGAGAACTCCCAAAAAATCAAATTATTGATATACAAGAAACTTTATCAAATGTACTTTCTGCAAAACTGAGGACTTTGGTTCTTTCCAATATTAAGACTGATTATGTATTGGAGTATATAGACTCTCCTTATGTTCCAATCTCAGCAAATCTACCTGATAGAAGGCTTTATTTTCTATCTGGAATGATAATTGGTTTAATTTTATCCATATTTTGGGTTTTAACTAGAAAGTTCCTTCTCAAAGGATAAAAGTTCATGGAATTAGATTTCTAATTTTTTGTCCTATACTCATATAAGAATCCCAATTTTTATAATCTAGATAAACTCTATTTTCAGAGTGTATGAAACCATCTAATTCATCTAGAGATAGATCTAGTTTTTTTTGATATAAACTCTTTATCCTCTGCTAGCTCCTTTGGATCGTAAAGAGGTTGATGAAGAAGCCCAAGACCTTCTTCTCTAGTAATATCTCCAGATAATATCCTTGAAGATAAGTGAGCTCTTCTCTTGTCATATCCAAACTTTTCTACTAAAAAATAGTTTTGAAAAAATTTTGTAAAAATTGATTCACCGTGCTTTCTTTCATAGTTCCTCCAGCCTATTTTTTCTAGCTCTTTTTCAGCGATTTTTGTGCCATACTCAATATAATTAAGTGGACGAATTTGTTTAAACCCTCTTAATCTAAATAGTACCTTGAGTTCAAAAAAGCTGATCGTCTTATAGCCTTTAAGACTTCCTTTCCCATGTTTTTTGAATATATCTCTGATTAGTATTGAATCCATAGCGTCTGCTTGCCAGTATCCTGGTAAAATTGATTCAGTAGCAAAATTACCTCCACTCATGAAAATATTTATATTATTTTTTAAAGCTAAATTATGAAGAACTGCAAAAAAAACATGATCTTGAGGAATATCCTGATTAGAAATTCCAGATTTAAGAAAAGCCAGTTGAACATTTTTCATTGACTCCCAATTTACGACATGGGTATATAAGTCAAAGTTACAATGCTCCAATACTGCTTCTATATTATTCACTGCTAACTCTGAATTCCATCCTCCATCAACATGAACTGCTAACACTCTTAGATCGTACTTTTTTAAAATTAGAGCCAAATAGCTACTATCTAGGCCGCCGCTGATTCCTAAGATTAGTTCATATTTTTTATTTTTATTTTTATTTTTATTTTTTATGCTATCAATTATGTTATCTAATTGCGTCTTTCCCTCATGAGATGGGTGCCAGATAAGTTGAGATTCTTTTTTAAAATCTAAACAATAATTACAAACTCCTCTTTCATCAAATACTATTGAGCCATCAGAAGTATCCATCAAACAATTACTGCATTCCTTATATTCTGGGCTACCAGAAAAGAATTCATTTGATATAAATTCTCTTAGCTTATCCATATGGATGGGTGTTCTATTTACCTACTTTCAAACAAATTATATAGGAATCAAATTTCCAGAATTTCCTGAATCCTAATTTTAATTGGAGATGATTAAAAACAACATAAATCTTATTTAGAAAATCATTGCTTCCAGGATGTAATTCTAACAAGGCAGGTCTCCGATGCCATATTCCGACTTTTGATAAAGGATTTATTTTCTTAAACATCGGGGAAGTAGAGTTTTCTTGTTCATATGTATATCTAAGTATTGCTTCTGGAGGATAAGGTCTATGGTTTTCGGGATGTCTAAAAAAATTGGGGAACCAATTTAATGTTGAAATTACTATTAAACCATCTTTTTTAACAACCCTTAAGCATTCTTGAAAGAATGTATTAGCATCTTCTGGACTAAATACTTGCATTAAATGAGAACTAAAGACAGCGTCGAATGTATTGTCTGCGAAAGGCATATCAAGGGCACATCCAAGAGAAACTTCTAAACCTTTATCAAGAGCATAACTAACATTTTCTTCATTTAAATCGATTCCTCTAACAATTTTACCTTGCTTTGATTTCATGAATTCTAGAAAAGTTCCAGTCCCACAACCTACATCAAGGATTTCATTAGAAGATTCTAGAAATTTCAAGGCTGCAGTATATTCCTCACCTCTAATATCAAATAAGAAATTATCCTTATTTAGAAAATAACTTTTTAATGACTTTACTATAGACATTTATAAATTTTAAGAAAGGCAAAAGTAGAATTAATTTAAATTTCACAATCTTCATTTGATAGTGATTTTCAATGATATTGATTTGCTTGCTTTCAATCCTTGATAGAATTAATTTGAGTGTTTTTCTTACAGAAATATCTTCAAAATCTTTAAATGAATCATAACAATTATCAATAATCTCTTCGCATTTACTTTGACTAGAGAAAATTTCTAATACCTCTTTTATGTTAGAGCAATCTTCTTGCAATGGAATGTAGTCATGATAGGGCTTTAATATATTTCCATATTGTCCAGGAACCAAAATTTGCAAAGTTTTAGTAAAGGCTGCCTCTAAATTCCTTGGTGAGATGCCAGTATAATTCTTTTCTTGATCTTCATAAGGTATTTGTTCCAAAACTGAATCAAAATTTTTCTTATCCTCTAAAGCTTTATTAACCTTTTCTGCTATTAAGTGATTTTTTATTTTGACACTACTTCCTGAATTGGAACCCAAAGTTGCTTTTGAATTTCCTAAATATTCATACCATTTTCTTCCAGTAAGGATATTCCCAGAATTGTAGTCAATTGTTTCGATATCGAGATTATAAGTTACTGTTTCCTTGTTTAATGTATTCTCAAAAGTTTTGCCAATTTCAGACTTTACTTTACCTAATTTATTAGGAAAAGATGACGTAGAAGAAGCCCGATAAAAAAAATCAATTTTTCTTTCTTTCCAAGGTTTAGAATATTTAGATAACGATTCAATATGGGGAGTCAAATAGGATGTATATCCTTGAATCATGTTCCCTGATTTAAAATACTTTGGAAGTAAATCTTCCCATGAAGACGCTAGAACAGACGGTAAAACTAAATCAATTTTATATTGTGTATAAAAGTCATCCCTAACAGATGAAAGCCAATAATCATCTTGAGAGAAAACTACTTTATAAGCTTTAGTATCTTTTAAGAAAGAATATTGATTAATCCAAGAAGAATCTGAATCATATCTCTTGACATGATCCAGGAAGGTTGAAGTCATTATTATTCCGTTATAATTAATTTTTTTAATGAAATCTACCAAATGATAATTGCAGTTATGGACATGGTAGTTATTCTTTTTGTCGTACTTCGGGAAAAGAAGTTCAACATCTTCCACGCCTGAAATAGATGAAATATTTTTATCCATCCCATGGATTAACAGTATGTTTAAACTCAATTATTTACCTTATTTCATTTTATAAAGTGAAAACATGCATTTATTCCTGCTACATCTCCTTTGTACATTGGATGATTTTTTTCGTTAAACTCTAAATTAGATAAAAAATCTCTATGTTCTTTTGCAAGATTTTGATTTTCAATAGCTTCATAAATTTTTGATTGTATCTTTAGTTCAGTTGTGGAAATTGAAGCTCCTTTAAAAGCTCCTTTAAAGCCATAGGATTTTACTAATGATTCAAATTCTTCAGGTCTATAACACTTAGAGATCGGAACGGAAGATCCATCCGTAAGTCTTCTAAAAGCGTCTTTTAAAGGCAGATTTGCATACTTTTTATTTTCAATTTGATTTATGTATGCTGTATATAAATGTAACCATATTGAAGAATGGTTATAAACCATAACTTGAAAACTACCTCCAGGTTTTAGAATTCGATATATCTCTTTGAGAGCCAAGTCTATATCTTTTGCATGATGAAGGACTCCTGAGGAATGAACTAAATCTATAGATTCTGACTCTTGAGGTATTTGATTGGAATTTTCGTTGATTTTTATAAACTCTACATTTAAACCGTGTAATTCAGTCCTTTTTTTAGCTATCTTCATTGCAGGCGATGATACATCTGCTCCAATAAGTTTTTTGGGACTTGAAAAATGACCAAATCCTATTAAATCGTTCCCTGGTCCACAACCATAATCTAAAACAATTAAGCCATCAGCTTGATCAACGGGCATGAGTTCAATGTATCCAGGATAAACAGAATTTCTCCAATTGTAATGATCCAAAGATTGCTTTACAGACTCAAAAGGTTTGTTATCTACCATGTATGTAGACCAATAAGATGAAGAACCTCCTAAAGAAGCTAACTTGAAGCGAATTTCATTTAATACAGCTTTAAATTTTCTGAAGAATGCCTTCATGAAATATTTTAAAAAGTGAAACAATTATTTTAAAGTATTTCATGGATGATAGATAAGATTTTTTTTGAAGCTTCTCCTTTTCCATAAGGTTTTTTAGTATAGCTAGTTTTTTTTGATTTAAATTTCAAAATCTTTTCGTCTTTATTTTTTGACAAAGGCGGTAATAATAGATTTGCCTGTAAATCTAGTAGTTCGATCCATTCTGTTTGATCTCTTAAGGTTATGCATTTTTTTTTTGCAAAATAAGCCTCCTTTTGTAGGCCTCCACTGTCCGTAAGAACATATGAACAATTATTTAGAGCCCAAAAAGTTTCAAACATGCTTAAAGGATTAATTAAGATTATGTTTTTTGAGATATTTAAATCTTTATAAGAAGACAATAATTTTTTAGTTCTTGGATGTGCTGAGAATAAGATCTTTTTCTCCTTACTTAGCTTATTAAGCAAGCTAATGATTTCAAAAAAATACTCTTTTTTTTCAGTATTTTCTGCTCTGTGAATAGTGCAGAATATGAAATTATGATAGAAATCACTGCTTAATTTGGATGGTCTCTTTTGGTGCATCTTATAATAAAGAAAATTATCAAACATTATGTCGCCTACGTTGAAAACCTTTTTTTGTGAAAATCCTTCATTTCTTAAATTCTTTACAGCATTTAATGTTGGACAAAATAAAAAATCAGAACAATGATCTGCGAGAATCCTATTTATTTCTTCAGGCATATTTTTGTTACCTGACCTAAGACCAGCTTCTATGTGAGCAATAGGTATATTAAGTTTAGAAGCTGCAATTGCTGCAGCCAGAGTTGAATCAGTATCTCCATAAATAATGCATAAATCAGGAGATTCCTTAAGAATTTTTTTTTCAATTTTTTCTATCATTCTGCCTGTATTCTCACCATGTGAACCTCCTCCAATTCTTAAATTGTATTTAGGCGATGGAATTTTTAACTCCTTAAAAAAAATGTTGGACATCCTTTTATCAAAGTGTTGTCCAGTATGAATTATGGTTTCCCTAATTTTCTCTGAGTTTTTATTAAAGGTACTAATACCTCTTGATAAAGCTGATGCTTTTATAAATTGTGGTCTGGCACCTAGGATACTTGTAATTTTTAGCATTAGTTAAATTTAGACATATTCAATTCATGCTTTTCTATTGATCCTTTTATAAAGTTAAAATTATCTAAAAACCAATGCACAGTCTTTTCTAAGCCATCTTCTATAGACGTGGTTGCAGTAAAATTTAAGTTTTCTTTTGACTTCTTAGTTGAACCAAACCTTCGACCAGAATTATCCCAATCTCTTTTGGGTAATAGCTTTAAATTCCCATCATTTTTCGTTAGAGAATTAATAATCTTTGCAATTTCAATTATTTTTGTTTCTTCTCCTGTAGCAAGATTGTATGCTTCTCCAGAAACGCCTGATAAAGCACATGATATTAATCCTTCAGCGATATCATCTATAAATATAAAATCTCGAGAAGATTCTCCCTCATTTTCAAGTGGAAGAGCTTCCTTGTTCATAGCTTTCCATATAAAAGTTGGTATCACATTTCTCCAAACTGTATTAGGTGTTCCTCTCCAACGACCAGCTCCTAATAACTCACCAGGTCCATAGACATTCTGAAATCTAGCTTTAACAAACGGAAAACCATAGCGCTGGAAATAATAATTACCATACATTTCTCCTATCAACTTTGAAATAGAATAAGGACTGTCATGAAACAAAGAAACTGATGAGTCTTCTTCGGTTGCCAATGGATTTCCATAGGTCTTATCAGCAACAGCACAACCTGCAGCTGAATAAACTACTTTTTTCAGCTTCTCATTTCGATGAAAAAATTCAAATAACATCAATGAAGTTAATGTGTTGTTTTCGTGATCTTGAATAGGAGAAGCAATTGAAGATTGGTTGCCATGGAAGCATGCTAAGTGGAATATATAATCTAAATTAGGATTAATTTTCTGCAAAATCTCTATTTCAGAAATAGAACCAATTATGAGGTTGATTCTTGGATCGTTTGGAAGGTTTTGTGTCTCAGATGAAAGTAAATTATCAACAACAACAATCTCCTTAGGATTGAATTTTTTTAAAATTAACTTAATTAAATTGCTCCCTACAAAACCACAACCTCCAACTATAAGAAGAGATTCTCCATCAAACGAAAGATTATGATTCATTTTTTAAGTGACTGTAAATTTCTTCAATTGAGTTACTATCATACCATTTCAGTTGCCTATGAATGATTTCCTCAAAAGTAAATTTTGGTTCCCATCCAGTTTTGAAAGCCTCTGTGGGATCTAATACTACCTCTTTAATGTCGTCCTTATTAATTTTTCTGACTTCAACTTTTTTATCTTTTATTTCAAAGTGGTCACAAACAAGTTCATATATTTCTTTTATAGAGTTTCCTTTACCAGTTGATAAATTAAATATGCCTTCAATATTTTCTTCAAAGGATAAATCAATAAAATCTTGAAAATCTGAGTAGTCTAAAAAGTCTCTAACTGAATCTGTACAAAAACATTCTTTCCCTTCTTTCAATCTTTCATAAAAAGTTGGTATCGGACCAATTGAAAGTCTGGGCCCACAAATATTTCCCAGTCTTAGTGACACATAAGATAAATCTGAATTTATTAAGTAAGCTTCTCCTGCTGTTTTAGAGATACCATAACTTGTAAATGGTCGGAGTTCACTTTGAACAGAAATTGGAGTTGATTTAGGAATCCCGTAACAAAGAGCGGTTTGGAAATTAATAAACTTTTTTACTTTTATTTTTAACGCCAGATTAACCAAGTTAACCATACCTAAAATATTTGTGTTTATATCTTCATGAAGATCGTTCGGATCTTTGTAAGATGCAGCAGAATGAATGATGTAATCTGGTTTGAAATTAATGAAAATTTTTTCTAGTAAAGCAAAATCTGATACGGAACCTTCATAAAACTTTAAACCTAATTTTTCTAGATTCTTTACTCCTTTCTCTTTTCCAGTGGAAAAGTTATCAAT